>ERZ778514.497-NODE-497-length-36103-cov-4.785897_pt1 | contig 36103 bp, 19 predicted proteins | sample MGYA00510344_ERZ778514 | MGnify/ENA primary metagenome ERZ778514 (study PRJEB29527, sample SAMN07138968) | mouse gut metagenome | material: feces | host: mouse | place: China:Nanjing | collected 2016-01-25 ...
TTTGAAGAAAGGTTCTGAAAAGAAAAACGGCGAGGTTATGATTATGGCACGCATCCCTGACTTTATCACTTTTTCTTAATTTCTCCTCGAACCTGCCCCACAGGTGTCTGTAGTGGCGGTTTTAGTGTCGATTTTGGTGACGCAATGATAAAGTCAGGAAGGTCTCGGCTGTGCTGGGCACTGGCTCAAAGTCGTAACGATAGGCGTTGCCCTCGGATTTTATTTTGATGTATTTCATTGTTCAGTCGTTGTTTCAGTTTGCGGACAAACATAAACAAGACATTCCGGAACAGCAAGTTAATAGGACAATATGTGTGTAATGTTGGTTCTGTGACCATCCGAAATATGGCAGTCTGAATCTTGATTTTATCCGAAATATGGCAGTAGGATAGGTGGTTTTTGTCCGAAATATGGCAGTTTGTTGGAAAAAGTTATTACTTTTGGGGCAAATGTAAAGGCTTATGTTAGATAAGAGAATCATAGAGCAGGTACTTGCAGAGCAGCAATTTGAGCTTGCTAATCTGTCTTCTAAGGCATTATGCTCCCGTCCAGAGGAACAGTTGGTGGAACTGGACAGTGATATGGCGCAAGTAGTAATCGGTGTCAGAAGATGCGGTAAATCAACATTGTGCTATAATGTATTGAAGGAGAATGGTGAGTTGTTTGCCTATGCCAACTTCGATGATGAACGATTCGAGGAGATGACTTCCAAAGACCTCAATACCGTGCTTGAAGTCCTATATAAAATGTATGGTGATTTCAAGCTGCTGTTCTTGGATGAGATTCAGAATGTCGATGGATGGCATCTGTTTGTGAACAGAATTCTCAGACAGGGAATGAGAGTCATCCTTACAGGCTCCAATGCAAAACTGCTCAGCGGTGAACTTGCGACCCATTTGACCGGACGACATGACAAGATAGAGTTGTTCCCTTTCTCTTTTGCTGATTATTGCAAGTGTAAAGAGATAGATATGAAGTCGCCAACAACTAAGGCTGAGGCATTCAGAAGGAGTGCTTTTGATGAATATCTGCGACAGGGAGGTTTTCCGGAACTCCTACATAAGAAGAATAAGAAAGGCTATGTGAGCAATCTTGTCGACAACATACTCAAGCGCGATATCGAGCAGCGACATAAGATAAAATATATACGGGCATTTGAGCAGTTGGCTAATCACTTGCTGAATATATCTCCAGCAGTTGTGGTTGAGAAGGATTTGGCCAGGCTTTTCGCTTTCAAATCCCATCATACAGTGGATAATTATATAGGTTATCTAAAAGAAGCGTATCTGTTGGCAGGACTACAGAAGTATTCTACCAAGAGCAAATTAAGAGTACGCGATGAGAAGGTATATCCCATAGATGTGGCTCTTATGGATGGTCGGGAGGATGCTATGGTGGGCGAAAATCTTGGCTGGAGATTGGAGACCATCGTTTTTATAGAACTTCTCAGAAGGAATAAGCCTTTGGAGCGTGATGTATATTACTTTAAGAATGATGACGGATATGAAGCAGATTTTGTTGTCTGCAAAGGAGACAAGGTTGAGGAGGTATATCAAGTCAGCTATGATTTGACCAGGGAGAAAGCCCGTGCAAGGGAAATCAGAGGTCTGCTTACTGCATCTAAGCATACCCGTTGTGATAACCTGTTTCTTATAACTGATGTTGAGAGGAGTGAATTTGAACAGGAGGGTAAACTGATAAAGATAATCCCTGCATACGAGTGGTTAATTCAGTAAATAGACTTGCACTTTCCACAGATAAGTGCATGTTTGCAATCAAAGATTGCATTCAATGGGCTGCACCTCAGCATAGCTCAAACAAGTTTGGCTCTGCATTCGGCTTGCACCATTGCTTGCATCACGATGCTGCTGCATCCGGAAGTTCATTGACAACTTATAAATTCGGTAACCAAATCGTAACCTCTTTGCTTTTGCGTTTTTGTAAGAGTTTGAAATAAGGAGAATTAAGTGGTGAGGGTTCTGGACTGCGAGACTCCGGAAATATCCCGTCCTTGACTATGAAAATAATGAGGTGGTCATAGTGCAGACAGATGCGAAGACATTTGCAGACAAGTTTCCGTATCCAATCTGTAACCCATGGGTGAAAATTTATTGTATTTTACAGTATATCAAAGACTTACAAAGTTTATGATATCAACCTATCTCTCCGTATATATCATTACAGCTGTCAGCTTTTGCTGACGGCTGTTTTTTGTTTTCCGGCAAACCTGATTTTGACCGGCCAATCTACGGCCATACCACCTTAAGTGACCGATCTGGTCTACAGTACATCAAAACTGGGCTATGAGCTTAAGGCGGAAACAGCTCGGAAGCCATCCGACCTGGTCCCCATTTACCTGAATTACATTAAACGCCCGTTTTTCGGTGCAGCGGATTTGCTGGAAAAGGCATTTGTAAAAACACGTAGAGACTACGTGCCACAGACAAAGATACTATTCAATATTTATGTTTAATTAATTTTATGCTTATGAAAAAAATTATGTTTTTTTTCACGGCCGCAGTGCTGCTTCTGACTGCTGGACAAGTTTCAGCGCAGAACATCCTGGTTACAGGAACGATAAGCGACGCATCCAATGGCGAGCCGGTTCCTTACGCATCCATTCAGGTAAAGGGGACGATGACAGGTGCCTCTGCAGATGCTGACGGAAATTATGAAGTGACGGTTTCTCCACAGGGGACTCTCATTTTCAGCTTTGTAGGCTATGAGACCAAAGAAATTAAAGTTGACGGCAGACTACATATCAATTGTGAGTTGAAAGTAGATGCGACCGCATTGGATGATGTGATTGTAGTCGCATACGGAACCGTCTCAAGGGAAGCCAACACAGGAGCAGTCTCAACATTGAAGAGTGAAGGACTTGCAGAATCCCCTGCCACATCTGTAGATAAAATGCTTTCAGGCAAAATGGCTGGAGTTCAGATCACTTCAGGTTCCGGCCAACCAGGTTCAACGTCAACGATCCGTATACGAGGCACATCTTCCATCAATGCAGGAAGCGAACCTCTCTGGGTTATTGATGGCATTCCTGTTGCTCCCGGTGATTTCCGCCAGTTTTCCAACGCCGGTGTCGGAGGAGGTTCTTCTACAACATTCCTTAATCCTAATGATATAGAAAGCATAACAATCCTTAAAGATGCGGCTGCGGCTTCCGTTTATGGTTCAAGGGCTGCGAACGGCGTCATCCTCGTAACCACGAAGACAGGAAAGAAGGGTGCGTCAAAATTTACAGCTAGAGCCAAATATGGTGTACAGCAACTTATCAATGACAGAAATATACACCCCCTGACAGGAAGCGAGCTGATTGACTATAGAAGGACTGCAGCAATAAATGCCGGATTCAATCCTGACGACCCGTCTTCACAATACTATTTTACCGAGAAACTTCTATCCAACGGTACGACAGACTGGTATAAAGAACTTACACGCCAGGGGTCGGTGCAGGAATACGAAGTGAACGCCTCAGGCGGAACAGAAAAGGCTTCATACTATTCTTCAATAGCATACCATAAGAACACCGGAGTCTTCTATGGTGTGGACTACAGCCGTTTTACCGCCAGAGTAAATGCTGATATGCAGCTCACAAGGACTTTGAAATCAGGTGTAAGGGTCAATTTCAGCTATGGCGATTCAAATTCAGGACAGATGGGTGACCTGTATTACTCCAATCCTACGGTAGCAATGTGGACAATCAATCCTTGGACTCCATTCCGAAACGATGACGGTTCATATAACACCTCTATTCCGGAGAGCTCGAATACGAACCCTCGGGCTGTTGCCGAGTATGACACCTACAACGACAAGGAGTACAGGGCTCAAGCGAATCTTTATCTGGAATGGAAACCCATACCTCAACTGACTCTCAAGACGACAGACGGATTTGAAGCCGACATCCTTGATTCTAAGCAGTATTGGGACCCAAGATCCAACAAAGGCGCTTCCACTCTTTTCAAGATATGGTCAAAAGACCTGAGATATACGACATCCAACACCATAACGTATGCCGACAAATACGCAGGTGCGCATGACCTCAGGATTACTGTCGGCCAGGAGGCAATGCTTGACACATACGATTATCTGTACGGTTATTCTCCGGATGTGGATCCTATGATGCCGTATCCCAACACATCAACAGCCGAAAAGGATGAAGTCCAATACGGAATTTCAGATGAATCTATGCTGTCGTTCTTCGGTATAGCCGATTACAATTATATGAACAGATATTTCTTTCAGGCATCTGTCCGGGCAGACGGCAGTTCAGTATTCGGCCAGGAAAGCAGATGGGGCGTATTCTGGTCTGTCGGAGGTTCATGGAACATCTCGTCAGAATCATGGATGAAATCTTCATCCGATTGGCTTGACATTCTGAAAATCAGGGCAAGCTACGGAGTCAACGGCAACAATAATATTGTTCCATATAAGGCTTACGGAGTATACAGCACAACACAGTACAACGGAACTGTCGGAATGAAACCTTCTTCTCCTGCCAACCCTAATCTTGCATGGGAAAAGAACAAGACTTGGAATGTAGGAGTCGATTTCGGATTCTTCAACCACAGGCTCAATGGAAGTATCGATTATTATAACCGCCTTACTGACGATATGCTGCTCAGCAAGTCAGTCCCTTATACGACCGGTTTCGGGTCCAACTTCATGAATGTCGGTTCGGTCCGCAACAGAGGTGTGGAAATCATGCTTGACGGAGACATAATCCGTACGGGAGACTGGACGTGGAATGTCGGCTTCAACATTTCATTCAACAGGAGCAAAGTGCTGGATCTCGGTGATTCCGAATATCTTGAAGTGGCAGATTCCAGGTTGAGCACCAGCAGCTCCAACAGAGGGACACCGGTCAGAATCGTAGAAGGCAAGAGTATGTATACCTTCTACCTCAGAGACTGGTATGGTGTCAATCCTTCGACAGGAGCAGGTCTGTGGTGGACAGAAGAAGGCAAGCTCACATCGGACCGGTCCAAGGCAAGATACGTATATTGCGGTTCCCCGGAGCCTAAAGCTACCGGAGGATTCAACACGACAGTATCCTGGAAAGGGCTTTCTCTCAGTGCATATTTTGAATTTGTCACAGGCAACAAGGCCATGGAGACCAACCAATATATTGATGACGGTTATTCCATGAACAGCAACACTTCAAATGTCGCTCTCAATTATTGGAAAAAGCCGGGTGATACAGGCGTTACTCCAAAACCTGTTGCAGGAAACTCCGGAATGTACCATGTCTCATACTCTACAAGGTTCCTGAAAAAAGGGGACTATATGAGAATCAAAGACATAACACTGTCGTATTCTTTGCCTTACAAAGCTTTGCAGAAAATCAGGATGAAGGGTCTTAAACTTTATGTCAGCGCTCTGAACCCTTACACATTCCACGACTTGAATGTCCTTGATCCGGAAGTAGGATCTTTAGGTTATACAATGGGAGCTACACACTCGATGGTCAAAAGCTTCATCGGCGGTATAGAAGTATCATTCTAATAAAGAATCGAATATGAAAAGAATAATGACATATATAATGCTATCGGTTATTGTACTTGTACTTTCCGGATGCAGTGACTTTTTGGTACGGGAGCCAAAACTTTCTCAAAGCAATGAACTTACCCTGTCTACCTACACTGGACTCAACAGCGCGGTAGCCGGCGCGTACAGCTATATTTCATCTACAGGATGGTACGGACAGAGCTGGATTATAGATGCGGATATGCGCTCCGGCAATGGAGTCAAGGACAAGGTAAGGGATTCCAACCGATGCGCCCAAGGCTACAACTGGAATTATACTCCGGACAACACCTCAGGAATATGGGCATCCGCTTATGTGCTGACATCAGCCGTCAATAATGTCATAGACAATCTTGAAGGCAAGGAAGATGGCGATGTTACAAAACAGGATCTCGACAACCTGAAAGCGGAGAGCTTATTTTTACGTGCATTTGCACATTTCCATTGCGTACTCACATACGCCCAGCCATACACTTATGACAAGACGTCATTGGGAGTACCGGTCGTTCTCCATACAGACCCTAAAGGAAAACCTGCAAGAGAGACGGTGGAGAAAGTATACGGCCAGATCGTTGCGGACCTTCTTGAGGCAGAAAGCATCATTGACCCGGAATATGTCCGCGAAGGTGGTGCAGATGAAAAATCATACGCCAGCATAGACGTCATAAGGGCATTTCTTTCAAGAGTATATCTCTATATGGGAGAATGGCAGAACGCAGCCAACTACGCGACAAAAGTAATTGACAGTGGAAATTATACTATGTGGACACCTGCAGACTACCCAACCGTATGGGGAAAAGAAATAGCCGGGGATGGCGGAGAGGTCATTTTTGAAGTCTACGGTAAAATAACGAATTCCACCTGGGGCTCATGGGAGGACCTGTCGTACCTGACAAAACCTGACGGTTCCGGAGACCCGATGGCAAGCAAAGACCTGCTGGCTTTATATGATGCTGCGGATGTCCGCTATACGGCAGGTTTCAGGACGACGACCACAAACAATGAATCCGGCAGACTATGGACAAACAAATATCCCGGCAAAGGAGACGCCGAAGAGCGTGACTGCAACAACGTGATAGTACTGAGGCTTTCGGAAATGTATCTGAACAGAGCTGAAGCCATCCTGAACGGAGCGACTGTAGAAGGTGTCACAAAGGAGGCCGACATCAATATTGTAAGGACAAACAGGAATATCGCCGCCATAGGCTCAGTTACCGCAAAGGATATCAGAGATGAAAGACGCAGGGAATTGGCATGGGAAGGACATTATATATATGACCTTGCACGTTGGAACACGGCCGTAACCCGTACCGACTTCACTCTTGGTTCGATGAACCAGAATGTCCCTTTCCCTGATTACAGATGGGCTCTTCCTATCCCTCAAAGAGAACTTAATGTCAATCCTAATCTGGAGCAGAACGAAGGCTATAGTAAAAACTAATTTCTGAAAGATTATGAAAAAAAATTATAAGAAACATATTCACTTTTGTCGCAGGGGCAGCTCTGATTGCATCATGCGACATCAACAAGCCTGATGTTTTTGACGACGCCAACGCCTTCGTCGCCTTTGACAGGACAATCATATCTGTCAGCGAGGACTATTCTGCCGACGGCATGACCCTGAAAGTGCCTGTGACACTTGCGTCTGTGGCCGGGATAGAAGAAAACGTCAGTTTCCGACTCGTTGAAGGAAGCGCGAAGGAAGGTGTCAACTATGAACTCGTAACGACATCCGGAGTGCTGTCATTCAATGCCGAAAACAGGACCAGAAACATTGAGATCGAAATTGTTCCTGACGGCAAATTCACCGGAGACCTTCAATTCAGCATCGAGTTTGTCAGCACAAATTCAGTAACGACAAGTGCAGAAGACAGATGTGTCATAACCATAGAGGACACGGACCATCCGTTAGCCGCATTATTCGGCACTTATGAAATCTCAGGAAAATCACACTTCAATGGAAATACAAAATATGATGCATCCATTTCCAAAGACGAGAATGATATAAACAAAGTGTGGTTTACAAATCTGCTGAATTCCGGTATATCTTTCTATGGAACGGTAGACAATGATTTGACCGCAATAGTTGTTCCATTTGAGCAGGAAGCGACCTATGGTCCTTATTCTGTCCAGCTTTTGGGAGTTGTAGCAGCCGGTGATGATTTTGATTTTTCCGGAGGAACATGGGACGGCACAATCGTCAAGGATGCTGAAGGAAAGATTACCGGAATAGAGTTCGATTCAGAATGCGGAATAGCCGGTTATGTCCCTGGAGCAGGTTCATTGGAAATATTGCTGCCCGGAGTGACTGTTACCAAAAAATAATATCGGTCATTGTGACATTTTCGGGTTGGAGGCCCTGCTGAGGCTTCCAACCTTTTTTCTTGGCTTGATCGTTTACTTAAAAGTATAAAATATGCAGCTGTCATATAAATTGTCTGTTTTGTTTTTTCTATTGTCATTATTATCCGGATGTGAAGGAAAAATGTATATGGAAAACTCTGCAGAAGAAATTTCGGACTATAATGTTTCTGATGATTCCGTGCCCGGACAAATGATCATCAATGTCACGGATGAACTTGCCGACGAAATTGAAAATGCGCATAAGGATGGGGGAGAAATAAATCCTGTAGCCGTAAAATCGTTTGCGGAAACGGTGTCATCAATACGCATAAGGTCAATCAGAAGACTCTTTCCCCATGCCGGAAAATTCGAGGAGCGCACCCGTGCCGAAGGACTTCACAGATGGTATGTCGTAGAATATGATGAAACCGTTGCGACCAGGACTGCGGCATCTGCCTTTGACCTTCCAGGAGTGACGGAAATAGAAGTTCCAGGCAGGATTGTCCCGACAGGAAACAATGAGGCCATTTATTGTGACGAGCCTCCGGTACGGTCTTCATCCTATCTGTTTGACGACCCGAGACTGCCGGACCAATGGCATTATTTAAATGACGGTTCGGCAGCGAGTTCCGTCAGCGGTTGCGATATAAATATAGTTCCGGTATGGCGTAATTACACTACCGGCAGTCCAGATGTAATAGTCTGTGTAGTTGACGGCGGCATTGATTTCACCCACGAAGACCTTGCCGGCAATATGTGGGAGAATCCGTCTCAGACCGGAGACAGGAGATTCGGATACAATTTTGCAAAAAACGGCTACAGAGTCACAGCGGATAACCACGGGACACATGTGGCAGGAACGATTGCTGCTGTAAACAACAATGGATTCGGGGTCTGCGGAATAGCCGGAGGAGACTCGGCGGCCGGCAAGCCCGGTGCAAAACTTATGTCATGCCAGATTTTTGACGGCGAGGAACAAGGCTCCGGAGCGGAGGCAATCAAATGGGGAGCTGATCATGGAGCCGTAATTTCACAGAACAGCTGGGGATATAAGGAAGCCACAGGTACTCCAAGCTCATTGAAAGCCGCTGTCGATTACTTTATCAAATATGCAGGAATGGACGAGAACGGGAACCAGGTTGGCCCGATGGCAGGAGGTCTTGTCCTGTTTGCCGCCGGAAATGAAAACTCAAGCATCGGCTATCCGGCTGAATATGCCCCCATTGTTGCAGTCTCATCAGTCGGGGCGGACTACAGGAGAGCATATTATTCCAACTATGGTCCATGGACAGACATTGCAGCTCCAGGAGGAGACGCAAAGAAAGGGAATCAGGTTATCAGCACATTACCGGGCAACAAATATGGAAGAATGCAAGGAACATCTATGGCATGCCCGCATGTTTCTGGAGTCGCGGCACTGCTGATTTCACATTTCGGAGGTCCCGGCTTTACAGCTGACGCCCTCAAACAAAGGCTTCTTGACAATGTGACGGACATTCAAGGCTTCAACAGGAACTACCATCTCGGCAACGGACTGCTGAACGCCTATATGGCAATCGCCGGCAGCGGAGGTACCCCTCCGGACAAACCTACAGATTTTGAACTGTCCGCCATGTCCAATAATGTTACATTTTCCATCACTGTACCTAAAGATGACGATGACAATGTGCCATACTCCATTATAATATATTACGGTACATCTGAAAATCCGGAAGACAACGATATGTTTGCTCTTTTCCATGTCGGAGACAAAGTGCAGGGCGAGCGTCTGACAGGCACTATAGGCGGACTCGAATTTGAACAGACATACTATTTCTATGCGGTTGCAAGTGACCTTGCCGCAAACAGATCTGACAGGACGGAACTCAAAAGCCTTATTACGGGAAGCAACACATCTCCAGTCATAAACAGCCTGACCGGCAACAATATAATCCTTAAGCCACATCAGACGGCAGAAGCTATGTTTGAATGTTATGACCCGGATGGCCATTATATCAATATAGAACTTGAGCCCGGTTCAGATGCCGCTGTCCTTGACACGACAATAATGAACTCACCAAAAATCAGAATAACAGGAGCGGATGCAGAGTCCGGAACATACAAAGCCCAATTGACCGTCACAGATATTTATGGAGCATCCGTATGCACGGAAACTGTCTATGAAATCTTAGAAAATCATAAGCCATATATAATCAAGGAGTTCGACAATCTTGTCTTCACTCAAAAGAACAACAGAACTCAGGAATTTGATGCGACAGACTATTTCGCTGATGATGACGGCGAACAGCTTTCGTACAGCATTGTACTGAGCGAGCCGTCCGTGCTTAACTTTACATACGCAAGAGGCAGATTCAATCTGACGACTATGAATTTCGGCACATGTGATGTGACCGTGACCGCAACTGACATAAGGAAATCTTCCGTCTCGCAGACATTCAGGGTTGTTGTCCAGGAAAGAAGCAACAATGTCAATATATATCCAAACCCTGCAAAGGATTATATCTTTATAAGCACAGATGCAGAAAATGATGTCATTTATAAAATATATTCACCTTCAGGGCATACTGTCGCGTCCGGCAATGAAAAGATTAGGCCTTATTCCCCATTGAAAATCGATGTCTCAGAATTTGCCGGAGGGATATATAAAATGGAGATTATGTGTGGAGGGAAAAAGTCGTCAAAAACCTTTGTAAAGTTGTAATCTTATGAAACACAGATATACAATCTCACTGATCGCATCATTATTCTGCATCATATCGGCAGGTCAGTCGATGCCGTTTATGAGTACAGGGACCGATATCGCAGGATTGGGGATGGGTTCTGTTTCCGTGGCGTCAAATGCATCAGCCTTCTCCGCTGACGGGAACATCGCGGCAGCGGCATTGTCAGAAAAACGTATGGAAGCGGAGGCCGGCTATTCTTTATGGCAGCCGGAGGTGTTCTGCCACAGCATACCGGGTTTAGGAATATATTACAGAACAGGAAAACCGGGTCGCCGTAGGATTATCAGGCAAATATCTTATTGAAAAAGAGTATGGTATCATAGGAGAAGATGGTATTGAATCAAATGTCTACCGTCCGAAAGAAGGCTTATTATCCATAGGAGCTTCATATCGTATCATTGACGGACTTGCTGTCGGAGCCGGTCTGAAAGTAGCCTTTTCAAAAATTGCCCCAAATGCAGGTTCTACGGTTTTCGCCGCTGACATCCACGCGCTTTATTCCATCAAAGGAGTCAATATCGCTTTCGGAGTCTCCAACATAGGCAATAAGGCAGACTATGGCAACGGAAAATATGGTATTCCAACTATGCTGAGGACGGGAGTGGCATATTCCATAGCCGGTTTTACATGCAACGCCGAGGCGGACTGGCAATTCGGTGCAGGCATAATGGCATCTGCAGGGGCAGAATACAGTATCATGGATATCGTTGACATACGCGCCGGATACCATTACGGACAAAACGGTACGGTCCTTCCGACATTCGCCTCTGTCGGGTTAGGATTCGAATTTTTCGGTGTCAATCTGGATGCAGCCTATCTTATCTCAGCAGGAGCGATGAAAAACACATTCTCTGTCGGTCTGGGATACTCTTTCTGAGTGAGGGAAGTATCGAGAAAGATGAACGGCTTTCGATTCACATCGGAAGCCGTTCGCAATTCTAACCTAAAACTTAACCTATGAAAAAACTATTCGGAGCAAATTATTGCAATATCCGTGCCGATGTCACACTATAATATATTAACAATTATCATTAACTTGCGGCAAATTTATTATCCACATAATCAAAGATATGACACAAAGAAAATTTTGTCTGTTGCTTATGCTGCTTGCTGCCACAGGAATGTATGCTCAGCATAACGAGTGGCTTGACCCGCAAACAAATGCTGTCAACAGGGCACCGATGCACACAAGCTATTTTGCTTACGCCGATTCGGATGAAGCAGCCGAAGGCGTGAAAGACCGGTCTTCAAACTATTTGTCCATCAACGGAGTATGGAAATTCAACTGGGTAAGGGACGCCGGACAGCGTCCTATGGATTTCTTCCGCACGGACTTCAATGACAAAGGCTGGGACGATATGCCTGTCCCTGGAATATGGGAACTGAACGGATACGGCGATCCGATGTACAACAACATAGGATATCCATGGGAATACCAGTTCCAGAACAATCCGCCGGAAGTGCCTTCAGAAAACAACCACGTGGGTTCATACCGCAGGGAAATCACTGTTCCAGCAGGATGGTCAGGAAAAGAGATTTTCGTCCATTTCGGAAGCGTGACATCCAATATCTACCTGTGGGTGAATGGAAAGTTCGTAGGCTATAGTGAGGACAGCAAGCTTGAAGCCGAGTTTGATATCACCAGATATGTAAAACCGGGAAAAAATCTGCTGGCATTCCAGACTTTCCGATGGTGCGACGGTACTTATTTCGAGGACCAGGACTTCATGAGATATTCCGGAGTGGCACGTGACTGCTACCTTTATGCCAGGGAGAAGACAAGGATACAGGACATCAGAGTGACTCCTGACCTTGACGCAGACTATGACAACGGTACTCTTGACATAGTCCTTGAACTTACCGGAGGATGTGACGTCACATTGGCACTTGCCGACAAGGACGGCAACACTGTCGGCACAGAAAGACTTTCAGGAAAGAAAGGGCAGCAGAAAGTATCTATGGAAGTGGACTCCCCTGCCAAATGGACTGCCGAGACGCCTTATCTCTATACTCTGACTGCCACAAGCTCTGCAAAAGGAGCAGAAGAGGTAATTCCGGTCAAAGTCGGATTCAGAAAGATAGAGCTCAAAAACGCACAGGTACTCGTGAACGGACAGCCTGTACTCTTCAAGGGAGCGAACAGGCACGAGATGGATCCCGACGGAGGATATTATGTATCAAAGGAAAGGATGCTACAGGACGTGCTCCGTATGAAACAGCTGAATATCAACGCCGTGCGCACCTGCCATTATCCGGACGACGCATACTGGTACGAGCTGTGTGACAGATATGGACTCTACGTGGTGGCAGAGGCCAATCTTGAATCACACGGAATGGGATATGAAGAGCGCAGTCTTTCAAAATTTCCCGTATATGAAAAAGTACATCTTGAAAGGAACGAAAGGAATGTCCAGAGAAACTTCAACCATCCTTCAATCATATTCTGGTCACTCGGAAACGAGGCCGGATTCGGAATCAATTTCGAGAAATGCTATAATTGGGTAAAAAACGAGGACCCTTCCAGACCTGTACAGTACGAAAGAGCCGGCAACAACGACTTCACGGACATCTACTGCCCGATGTACTACAGATACAACAGCTGTATAGAATATTGCGAAAGCAATCCTTCAAAACCTCTGATCCAGTGCGAATATGCACACGCGATGGGCAATTCACAGGGAGGATTCAAGGAGTATTGGGACATCATACGCAAATATCCGGCATACCAGGGAGGATTCATCTGGGATTTTGTAGACCAATCCAACCGCTGGAAAAACGACCGCGGCCAGGAGATATACGGATATGCGGGTGACTTCAACAGATATGATGTGGACAAAGACCAGAATTTCTGCGACAACGGCCTCATCAGTCCGGACAGGATATTGAATCCGCATTCATACGAAGTCAAGCATATCTACCAGTCAATCTGGGCTTCCCTCGTGGATTCCGCAAAAGGAAAGATATCTGTATACAACGAGAATTTCTTCCGCGATCTTTCCTCATACAGGCTTGAATGGCAGCTTCTTGCAAACGGCAAGGCCGTACAGGAAGGAATAGTGGACGAGGTAGATGCCGCTCCGCAGTCCGCAACTGAAATCAGTCTCGGATATGACCCTGCGGCACTCTGCCCGCAGAAGGAATGGATGCTCAACATCAGCTTCAGACTTAAAAAGTCAGAAGGGCTGCTTCCTGCAGGATATACAGTGGCATACAACCAGATTCCGCTTACAGGATACGGCTATGACGCTTCACTTGCAAACATTTCACGTTCCAACGAGATTATCCCTTCACCGGAATTCTCAACTTCAGACCGGAGATATCTGATCCTGACAGGAGAGAATTTCCGTATCGAATTCAACAGGAATGACGGATTCATATCACTGTACAGCCACAACGGGAAATGCCTCCTTGAAAAAGGTTCTTCAATCAGGCCGAACTTCTGGAGAGCAGGTACTGACAATGATTTCGGTGCTGAACTTCAGAACAGATATGCCATCTGGAAAAATCCGTCCTTCAGACTGGAATCACTCAATTATGACATTGAAGACGGTATGGCATACGTAAGGGCAGCCTATACGATTGAAGAGACAGGCGCGGGCCTTACTATGGAATATGCCGTGAACAATGCCGGCGCACTGAAAATCACTCAGAAGATGACCGCAGGAGAACGTAAGGATATTCCTGAAATGTTCCGTTTCGGAATCAGGTTTGAAATGCCGAAGTCATACAATACCCTTGAATTCTATGGAAGGGGGCCTTTCGAGAATTATTACGACAGGCAGCACGCGGCATTGGTGGGTCTCTACAGGCAAAGCGTGGAAGAGCAGTTCTATCCTTATATAAGGCCTCAGGAAACCGGGACAAAAGCCGGACTGAGATGGTGGGAGATCCTGAATGTCAGCGGAAACGGACTACATTTCAGCAGTGATGCGGAGTTTTCCGCTTCTGCTCTTGAATACAGCATCGAGACATTGGACGACGGTACGAAAAAAGACAACCGTCACCCTGCCGATCTCGTGAAAAACGGAAGCACCAACATCTGTGTGGACAAAGTGCAGATGGGATTGGGATGTATCGACAGCTGGGGAGGAATGCCGCTCGAGCAATACCGTCTTCCTTACGGTAACTATGAGGCGGTCTTCGTCATTACTCCGGTGAGCCACAGATTTGATATGAGATAACTCCTATACGGACAACAATAAATCCCCCGAAGACTTTATGACCTTCGGGGGATTTTTTGATACCTGTATTACTATTATTATTTATTTTTCTTCTTGGCCTTGCGGGCTTCTTTACGGGCTGCCTTGAGTTCCAGACGCCGGATATAGTTATTCAGCACTTCAGCATCTTTGCGGGCCTGTTTTTCTGCCGCTTCCAACATCTTTCTCTTACGTTCACGCAATTTTGCGTCTCTTTTCGCCTGTTTTGCAGCGGCCTTGTCCGCATCAGCCTGGTCAAGACGTGCCCAGCGTTCCTCCTTCTCTTTATTGCGCTGTTCCTTCTTGGCTTTCCTCTCAGCAGCAGCCTGTTCCCTGAGCTGTTCTTTCGTCAGGACCTTATCCCCATTGACGGCAAGGCTGTCACCGGCAGCCAGAGAAATACTGTCAGCCACGGCAATGGAATCTTTGAGGGCAAGACTGTCGGCACCTGCAGCAGACAAAGAATCAGCATACGATAAAGAATCCTTCAATGCAGCCAATGAGTCCGCCTCAGCCTTTGCGGCAAATGCCTCCTCCATCCGTCTTCTCTCCGCGCGTACCTTGGCCAAAGAGTCACGCACAGCAATCTGGACATATATATCCGACATATAGCCAGGGAAATAGATATCGGTATTGGTGAATTTGGCACGCGGACGCCTGCTGTAGAAAGACCTTTCCAACGGTTTAAGTTCCAATGAAGTAACGGCATACCTGTCCTCCGGACGCTTGTCCGGCTCCCATCTGAAGCCTTTGAGCACCTGTTCTTCACGTGCCATCTGGGCCAAAGGATAGGCATCGCTTTTCACTGCGTCATAGTAATAGACTTTTTCCATATTGCCGTCCTTGAAAGACGCAGACAGCATTTTGGACTCCTTCTTATTGACCGTAGCCAGTACATCCTGCTCTTTGATGAAGAATACGGCGAATGCACCTCCAAGAGCGTCAAACCTGTCCAGTCCTCCCTCTTCATTGAAATAGGCAATCATTTCAGTGCTCTTGATCTGGTCAAAATGTGATTCATCCTCCTGTATGTGGATGAACGCCTCCGACATCAGACTCGCCTTTTCCATAGCCTGGCCTCTGATTACGGCTGTAATGCTGTCCGCAGAATACTGCTGTGTGACTTCATTCCAGATTATAGGATCCTTGAAAAGCCTTGCAAGGGAATCAAGGTCAGAATATTCAAGGGAATCACAGACAATCTGCATATTGTCACGGTACAGCTTGACATTGCGCAGGGCGGTCAGAAATCCTATTTCGGTAGTATCCAGCTGCTTTACGGCAATAGTGTCCGATACTGCAAGTGAGTCAGCGGCTGAAAGCGGACTGCCTGCAGCCAAAGAGTCCGCCGCTGCCAGATGGTCTGCCAAAGACAACGAATCCGAAACAGACAGGCTGTCCGTCACAGTATCCTTTACCGCAAGACTGTCCTGACCGGCTGAAGACAAAGCATCTGTATCCTCCGGAAGATTCTCCTGCACCGGAGGATTATCACCTGACCGGTCTGAGGATATGTCGGGAGTCTTGTCCGAAGTCTTGCCTGAAGATTTGCCGGGCGTCACAGGAGGGCGGTAATTAGGATCATTCTTGGCTGCCTCCTCAGCGGCACGCGCGGCCTCTTCCGCACTTTTTCTTCTATATATGCTGACAGGATCAACATCCAGGTCAGCAAGCCTCTTCTCCGAATTGACCAGAGTCAGAGAATCTATATCACAATACCGCACAGTCCGGTATATCATAGTATCGGCACCGAAATATACAGTATCAATCCTGCCGTTGTCCTCAAAAGAGGATATGACCGCAGGCTCACGTGTCAGGGTTACTTTTGAGAGCGAATCGATATAGCTGATACGTCCCCCGACAGCCGAGACATTCCTGGTCGTATCCGTGATCTGCGCCCGCCCAAGCATTTCCACATCCATTGTATTACGGTGGAAATACAAAGAGTCACACCATCCTTCCTGGGTATCAGTCATTATATGCACGGCATTCCTGAAAAAGAACAGTTCACGCCCCCTGTCGTACCATCCGGCATTGGCGGAAAGCATATTGTCGTCCTGCCAGGCGTCCGTACCGCGACCGAATGTCGCAAGGTTCAGCTCCGACTCGTACACAAGATTGCTTGTCTTGACGAATATCGAGTCCGTGAACATATTGACATCTGAAGAAAACGTGAACTTCTGTATCTTTGAGTCGTAAGTTCCGTTGCGGCTCTCTATGATCTGCCCGTCCTTGTCCCTCATCGAGCCACCGTTCATAAAGACTGCGACACTGTCCTTTGTATTGTAGTCAAGATATCTTGTCCTCAGGGTATTACGGTCACGGTCCTGAAGCTGCACGACATTTCCTCTGAACTGGGCAAGGTCACGGTCGATAAAATACAGCATCTTGTCGCTCGTGAGAACGGTCCCGTCCTGGATTATGCTCACATTCCCGTAGGCGTCCAGCACCTGTGTATCAACATTCCACAACGCCGTATCACACAGGAGAAAAGTATTGTTGTGAAGAAAACGCGCCGGAGTGCCGACCACTTTCCTGTAGCTCTGCCCGTTGATTTCAAGCAGCTGGGCGGATTTAGCCTCAATGAGACGCACAAGGCTGTCCGTCTGCTGTTCCTGGGCACGCGCCAATGACGGAACAAACAGGACGGACACTAAAATGAAAGCATATATGGCTCTTTTGAAAGAGTTTATTCTCATTTAGCTGCTCAGTCTTTTCTGATTTTTTCGGACCATCCCTCCTTGTTGAAAGTGCAGTCCTTGAAAAGAGGGTCAATGACAATATATGTAGTCTTTATCTTGCTGTCGATGAAATTGTCGATCGCCTCCATCGCTTTCTTGTTCTTGGCATCCTCAAGCAGAAGATTGTAGTCACTGCTGAAGTTGGCCGTATGTGCAGGTATGATTTTGTCTACCCTGATAATCTTGTAGACGGTATTTCCGCGTCCTTCGTTATCGACAGACTCGATAGGATCGGTGATTTCACCCTCCTTCAGATTCTTTATGGCATTATAGTCCTGAGGTTTGAGCTGGTCGATTTCAAAATATGACGATCCGCCGTTGTTGGCGTCCGACATCTGGCCGCCGTTTGTCCTTGTAGAAGGATCCTCCGAATAGAATCTTGCGGCAAGCTGGAAAGTCACGGAACCTGCACCTATCTCCGTCTTGAGGCTGTCAAGGGTCTTGAATGCCTTTTCCTGATCATCAATCGTATACTCCGGCTTGAGAAGAATATGTCTGGCATTGAACATATCACCCTTTTTCTCAAGAACCTCTATTATATGGAATCCGTCCGGAGTCTCGACTATCTGAGACACGACTCCAGGCTTCAAAGACATTGCAGCATCCGAAAAGGCTGGCCAGAAGATTGATTTCGAAGCCATTCCGAGCTCACCGCCCTTTCTCGCGCTTCCAGGGTCCTGTGAATAGATCCTTGCAAGAGTCGCAAATTTCTCCCCGTTGATGATACGCTCCCTTATGGCGAGAAGCCTCTCTTTTACAGCACTGTTGGCAGCCTCCCTGTCGGGATACAGGCATATCTGGCTGAGCTGATATTTGATAGGTACCACAGGAAGGTCCTCCTCCGGTGTCGATTCCACATATTTCTCAACATCATACGGTGTCATCTCAGGTATCTGAGATGCTATCTGCTGCTGCATCTGCTGGGTAAGGCTCTGGTCCTGAAGCGTCTGCTGCCATTCCTGACGCAGCTTGAACATCGGCTTGTTGAAATATTTTTCCACTCCCTCATCTCCTCCGAGCTGGGTTCTGATCTGGTCGATACGGCTTCCGAGCTCCATAGATACCATATCCTGATTGATCGTCAGGGAATCCACTCTTGCCTGCATAAGGAAGAGCTTTGATGTCATCATCTGTTCAAGGATCTCGCACCTCATATTCCTGTCGGACGCCATTCCGCTGGCTCTCATCATCTGAACCTCCTGCTCCAGCTGGGAAATCATTATCATTTCATTTCCGACAACCGCTATAGTCTTGTCTATAACTCCATTCTGGTAACGCTGGGCAGAGACAAGGACAGACATCCCCATCAGAACGACAGCTGTAACAAACCTTAAATATTTCATAGAATCAATATATTACAAATTTTCCTTTGCCGCGCGCATCCTCAAGCAAGTCCTGTTCCAGAGACGTGGTAAGACGATGCTTCCGCGTGCTTATTATTATATCGGTAATCCTCGGCACGCAGAATTCCACAGGAGGCACTGCCCCGCCGCGAACCACATCACTGATATATGCAACATTCAGCTTTCCATAACCGTCGATGTTCTCCACATATTCACCTGCCCTTACATTGAACAGGCTCGCATAGTCCACCCCGAGATCACGTGCGAGAACTGCTATGTCTATCCATTTGTCCTCATAGGAAAGGTACTGGTTGGCAATAGAATATGCAAGATTCTCCACTTCCCATATATCCTCCTCGTCCGATGAGGACATAAGCTTTTTCAGCCTTTCAACATCAGGAAGCTCCGGAGAAATTTTCATATACCTGGCCTTCACTATAGGACGTTCAAGCGTAAATTCTTCGGAATGGGCAGTATAATATTTCTCTATCTGGTCTTCAGTAACAGATGTGTCAAGCCTTTCATTGACAAACAGCTGCTCGTACCTGTATTTCAGAAGAGAACGTCTGTATGCTTCCAGCTCCTTGGAAACATCCTTGTCAGTCTTCGACAGCTGCTCCTCGGCAACCTCGAGAAAGACCATATCAGAAGCCCAGGTGTTTATGTACTGGAGAGCAAGCCTGAGGCTGTCTTCGCTCGGGGTCCCGTCCGGAATCAGTCTTGTGACCTCACTCCGGTAGAGCATCATACTTCCCACCTTGGCAACAACGTCATCGTCGTGCAGAATAGAATTAACCAGCCTGCACGACGACAGCGCGATAATCATAAACGCGACAATAAGAACATTTGCTGTCCTCAGACGCATTATCTTGAATAGTTCGGAGACTCCCTTGTGATTGTCACATCATGTGGATGTCCCTCAATATAACCCGCATTTGTAATACGGACGAACTTTGCTCCGCGAAGAGCCTCTATATCCTTTGCACCGCAATAGCCCATTCCGGCACGGAGGCCGCCCACAAGCTGATAGACCACCTCTGAAAGGGTGCCCTTGTAAGGAACCTGTGCGACAATTCCCTCAGGAACGAGTTTCTTGATATCTTCTTCCATATCCTGGAAATATCTGTCTTTGGAGCCCTGCTGCATAGCTTCGAGGGAACCCATTCCACGATATGACTTGAATTTTCTTCCGTTGAGGATGATGGTCTCTCCAGGAGATTCCTCCACACCGGCAAACAGAGAGCCCGCCATAATTGTGCTGGCACCTGCGGCAAGAGCTTTCACTATATCTCCTGAATATCTGATTCCTCCATCCGCGATCACAGGGATTCCGGTACCTTTAAGAGCCTCAGAAGCCATCATCACAGCTGAGAGCTGAGGCATTCCGACACCGGCAATCACACGTGTAGTACAGATTGATCCCGGGCCTATGCCCACCTTGACTCCGCTTACGCCGGCATCGGCAAGAGCCTTTGCCGCTTCGCCCGTAGCGACATTTCCCGCTACGATCTCGATGCCAGGAAGTGCTTCGCAGGCTTTCTTTATCACCTCAAGCACACCGACAGAATGACCGTGTGCGGTGTCGACAACGACTGCGTCCGCGCCTGCACTTGCAAGCATTTCAATCCTTTCTATGGTATCAGACTTGACCCCGACAGCCGCAGCGACGAGAAGACGCCCTTTCGCATCTTTGGAAGCAATCGGATTGTCCTTGATTTTCATAAGGTCCTTGTAGGTGATAAGTCCTACAAGCTTGCCATCCTTATCGACAACAGGAAGTTTCTCGAACTTATGGCTCTTTATTATATCAGTAGCTTCCGCAAGGCCGATGCCCTGAGGCGCAGTCACCAGATTCTCAGAAGTCATGACAGCTGAAACAGGCTGTTTCAGATTGTCCAGGAAACGCAGATCCCTGTTGGTGACGATACCGATAAGAAAGTTGTTGTCATCCACAACAGGTATTCCTCCGATATGATGCTGAGCCATCATACTGAGAGCCGCACCTACAGTGGCATCCGGATGGATTGTGACAGGATCATATATCATTCCGTTCTCAGCCCTCTTGACACGACGGACCTGAGCCATCTGCTGCTCTATTGTCATATTCTTGTGAATCACACCGATACCTCCGGCACGGGCGATCGCGATAGCGAGCTCTGCTTCGGTTACGGTATCCATAGCCGCCGATACGACAGGCGTGTGAAGTCTGATGTTTCTTGTGAAATTTGAAGTGACATCTACATCTCGAGGCAATACCTCGGAGCGTGCAGGAATAAGCAATACGTCATCGAAGGTCAAACCTTCAGAAATCTGAGAATTTACAAAAGTCTGCATCGTAAGGATTTTAATTTGCAAATATAGAAATCTGTTTTGAATTATTAAAATAATGCAGAGAATAAATGGATAAACGGCAGGAGGCGCACCGCTACAGAAGCCGTCCCTGCCAGGTGCCGCGCTCTTCAAGCCTGTGCTCCAGCATACGCAGCAGCTCGACATTCCTGACCAGCCCCCACGGAGTCTCATTGACAAACCTCGGAGGGACCTCCCCTGCAAAACGCTCTATGTTGAGGTCCGGACGGAGCCTTTCAAGCATATCTACAAAGAAATCAATATATCCGTCAAGCGTAAAACGCTCAAAATCTTCAGGATGCTCCCGGTATTCCTTTTCCATTGCGGTGCCTTTGACAATCTGAAGCTGATGGAACTTCGCTGAACGTATAGGAAGCCCGTTGATCATCGCACACTCCTCCAGCATCATCTGACGGCTTTCCCCGGGGAGTCCGAGAATGAAATGCGCCCCCATATCAAGCCCCCGCTGAGCGGTCATCTCCACAGCCTTGCGGACCGCGGCAAAGTCGTGTCCCCTGTTGATCCGCTCCAAAGTCCTGTCATAACACGATTCTATTCCGTATTCAACAATGACAACCGGAGACTTCCTGACGGCACCTTCCACTGACATAGTCCTTTCCCATCCCTTCAGCACATTGCCTTCCGCAAGTTCGGCAAGATAGTCCAGTTTGCCTTCATCCACGCAATCCGGACGCGTCCCGATGACAATCCCTACGACGGAAGGATGCGACAGAGCCTCCTCATAGAGAGACTTCAGGCGTTCCAGAGGAGCGTATGTGTTTGAAAACGACTGGAAATACGCGAGATAGCGGGTTGCATTGCGATAGCGAACCTTATGGAACTCTATCCCCTCCTCCATCTGGTCATACAAGGATTTCCCTGACGTACTGTATGACGGATGGAACGCGGCATTGTCACAATATGTGCATCCTCCACGACCGGCTTTCCCGTCCCTGTTGGGGCAGGTAAATCCGGCATCAATAACTATCTTCTGCAGCCTTTCCCCGTATTTTCTCTTGAAATACCCTACGGAGGAATTGTATCTTCGTCCATCAAAAAATTCCATAACGGCTGCAAATTTACAGAATTTATTTCCTTTGGACCTGACAGGAAGTACAATTCTTCTTAAATTTGTCCGTTTTACAGAACATTCATCCGATGAAAAAGACAATTATTACAATAGCGGCGGCACTCTCCCTTGCAGGAGCAGCCTCGACGGCCCAGTCCAGATATGCGGTAGTGGACATCTCCGTGAATTTTCTGCGCGAAGCACCGGACTATACGGCAGAGCTCGGCACGCAGGCACTGATGGGGACAGTCGTGGAAATCACTGGAGAGGAAGGATATTGGAGACAGGTGGTCACCCCAGAGCCATATACTGCCTGGTGCACAGAGCTGGGGCTGGTTGAAATGGGAGAAAAAGAGATTGAAGCATATATGTCTGCCCCTAAATATATCTGTACAGCCTGGCACAGCACAATATATTCTGAGCCTTCGGCAAAATCGCAGAAAATCACAGACATAGTAGCCGGGGATATAATGAGGGTCTCAGGTGAGAAATCCGGAAGGTTCACCGGAGTCCTGCTCCCTTCAGGAATCCGAGGCTATGTCCTCAAACAGGATGTGGAGGAATCGGACAGATGGCAGGCTTCAAGGGAACCTTCCGCAAGGAACATAATCAAGGAGGCGATGAAATTCATAGGAGTGCCATATCTATGGGGAGGAGCATCGGTCAACGGGGTCGACTGCAGCGGATTCACAAGACTTGTATTTCAGATGAACGGCATTTCGCTTCCGCGCAACGCATCCCAGCAGGCCCGCTCCGGAACTGATGCAGGAGTACAGGCTGACATATCATTCGGGCCGGATTCGGAGGGTCTGTCGGAGGAAATGCACAGACGTGCCGGAACACTCGAGCCCGGAGACCTTATATTCTTCGGTACACCATCGTCCGATGGCAGCCACAGGATCACTCACGTAGGCATCTACATCGGAGACGGCAAATTCATACATTCATCCCACAAGGTAAGACTCAGCTCGCTGTTCCCTGAAGACGACCTGTATTATGAAAATTCATACAAGCTGCTTTCCGCAAGGAGAATCATACCTGAAATATAATTTTTCATTTTAAATACATACTATTACGCTTGCGCCTCGGTATAGTTCAAGCAAGTTTTACTCTGCTCTCGCTTTTTGCTAATTTGAGCTGGCGCTCATATATACGCTTGCGCTCAGCATAATCAAAGCAAAACTTTGCTTCTGCTCTCGCTTTTTGCCAATTTGAGCTGGCGCTCACATATACGCTTGCGCTCGGCATAATCAAAGCAAAACTTTGCTTCTGCTCTCGCTTTTTGCTATATTTGCAGAGTGAAATCAAAACTTAATACATAAATCATTATGAACCTTAGAGTTATCAAAAAAGACATCGAATATTTCGTTGATGAGTTTATCAATGACTGCACTCTTTTTGCTGCGCTTCCTTATACAAATTCAGAAGAGATCAGCAAAATAATTGATGAGGCAGTAGACCTCTACAACAACCTCAAAGACAAGGTCAACAAACCAGAAGGCAAAAAACGTTCATACTATATGAACCTCCGCAAGGAAATGTTCGAGAAAATAGATGAACTCTGCGAGAAACTCAGCGCAGTAGTAGCCATCGAAGCAAAATAATCTGATATCATCAGAACATGTCGAGGGGATTGACTAAAATATTAGTCAATCCTCTTTTTTTGAAGAGCGGGTGGAGACGTCAGCCTTGAACCTAAAATCAGATATGTTTCGTCCGAGACACCCTCCATCTGTAAACCACTGGAAATCAAAGTATTGCAAAACAGTATACCATTTAAAAGCCACACTGTTTCACAAATAACTGGTATTCAGCGCATTACAAGACAAGGGTTGTGACTGGTGTGTTTCTCCGATATGCTCCAGTGTTCCGGTAACTCTATTCCCGAATACCGGAACGATTTTGTTCATCTGACATATTCCTTCAGCTTAACTGCACAGATGGCTTTAAACTGGTTATCTCACCGCTTGGCTGTATTGCGTGCGTAGTATGCTCTATTCTCAACAAACCGTACACAACCCTATTGTCACAAAGTCGCGCCTCGTGGACATCGGACAAAAAATGGGCTGATGGACACGCCGGCCAAAAGGCAACAAATTAACAATCAACCACATAACAAACAGCAACGTGGACATCGGCCGGGAAAAGGACTGATGGCCACACCGGCCAAATATACCCCCCTGAAAATCAATTGATGTGAATAAACAATCGTGGCCATCGGCCCATTTTTTTGTCCGATGTCCACGGTTTCATAGGGCTACGTACATAAACCGACCGGAAAACCCAATAAGGCAGTGGTCATCTGCATCCGACCTTGTGTTTTCAGAGAATATGATATCATGCCCCCACAGCACCACACCCCAGGATGAATATGAATTATTTTACCGTAGACGCCAGAAACTTCAGAGCTTCAGGAATATGACATACGAATGCGAGCTTATAGAAAAAGGCTGACACATAATCCACTCAGCTGAACGGGGAACAGCATTTCCTGAAGGGCCGTCTTCCTACTGTCTTTGCCCGACAATCATTGGCAAAGTCCGGATACGGCTCTTCGTATTTTTACCCCGCCGCAATTACAGAACGGCACTGCAGAATGACACCGCGGAACACCGCGGAACATTTCGAAAATATTGTCCTCCTATTGAAAGCCAGAATGTTCATAATACATTTTATTTTCTTATTTTCGGGGTCTGATTTATATGACATGAAAGATTCTGACAAACTGATTGAGATATTGCTGTCCCTGACCGTATTTTTATGCCTGTCATTGTCCGCATACGCGGCAGGGGTAGGGAAAATAACATTTTCACACCTTTCAACAAATGAGGGACTGTCGCAAAGTACGGTATTGTCCATCGCCCAGGACAAAAAGGGCTTTATGTGGTTTGCCACCCTTGACGGACTCAACCGTTATGACGGGTACGAGTTCACTTCATACAAGAACAATCCTGACGACACCACCACAATTGCCGACAATATGATACGCGACGTCTTCATAGACAGCGGCAACAATCTGTGGGCGGGCACAGGCAAGGGACTCAGCCTATGGAACAGGGAAAAAGAAATCTTCAGGAACTACCAGACCCCGGACCGTGCCCAGGTAAAGACCATAGAAGAAATATCCGGTTCATTGCTTATTGTCGGTGCAGGAGACAGGCTCTGCTCGTTTGACGTCCCGTCCGGGAAATTCATATACGATTTCCCCGAAAGGATATCCAGGCTTGACGTCAACTCGATGTACAGATCCGGAGACACAATCTATATCGGATGCAACAGCGAAGGACTGTTTGAATATTCCATAAGAGACAATGAGTTCAGAAGAATATCTCTGATGCCGGGAAACAGACAGATAAACTGCATACTTCCGCAGGGGACGGACACCTTATGGGTAGGAACGGAAGGAGACGGCCTGTTCCTGCTTGACCTGAAAAATTCGGCACGCAAAAACTACAGGCACGGCACAGGAACCGTAAAATCCAATTATATACGTTCCCTTTCATTTGATACGGGAGGCAGGCTGTGGATAGGCACTTTCAACAATCTGACAGTATACGACACCGGGAACGACAGATTCACGCACTTCTCAAGCGACCCGTTCATACCGGAGAGTCTTTCCCAGAATTCAATCAGAAGCATATACAGGGATGACCAGGGAGGAATGTGGCTCGGTACATATTTCGGAGGTATCAACTACTGGCATCCTTTACGGGAACGCTTCACGAAGATACAGCAGAGACCCGACGGCAATTCCCTGAACGACAACATAATCAGCTGCATAATCGAAGACGGCGAAGGCATAATGTGGATAGGCACCAACAAGGGAGGAGTCAACAGATACGACCCGGCATCAAATACATTTTCACATTATGACCTCCACAACAGGAGCGTGGAAGAAATCGAATCGAACGACATAAAAGCGATCTATGCCGACCCGGCAAACGGGATGGTTTACATCGGAGCGCACGCGGGAGGGCTCAACATCCTTGACAGAAAGAGCGGCAGGATAGAACATTACAGAAGCACGGAAGAACAGCTTCCACAGGACATCTACTCAATTATTCCGGCTGACGATGAAAGGCTGTGGATAGGCTCACTCCAGGGATTATATGTTTTCAGCAAGGACACCGGACTCATATCGCCTGTCGAGACGGACCTCAACGGCGACCGGATACCTAAGATCCAGATCAGGGCACTGTTCAGAGATTCAAGGCACAGACTGTGGATAGGAGGAGAAAACGGTATGTCGGTATACGGTACGTCAGGCACAGGACTGATACCGGAAGACGGATACCGCAGCACCCTTGACACCCTGTCATTCGTGCTTGGATTCATAGAAAGCTCCAACGGACAGATCTGGATAAACTCACGGAAAGGACTTTATTGCTTCAATCCGGACAACGGAGAACTTCACCACTACACTGCCGCGGACGGACTTCCCAACAACATTGTCCACGGCATCGAAGAGGATTCATCCGGACGCTTGTGGCTAAGCACCGACAACGGTCTCAGCTGCTTCAATCCGTATTCCGGAACATTCAGAAACTTCACGGCCGCAGACGGGCTTCAAGGCAACCAGTTCAGCACATATTCACACTGCAGAAGGCAGAACGGAGAAATGTATTTCGGAGGGCTCAACGGAATCACCGTATTCACACCCGAACTGATGGAAGACAATCCGTATGCTCCTCAGCCGGTCATTTCCGAACTCCAGCTTTTCAACAGTACCGTACTCCCTGACGACAACACCGGAATACTGTCCGAAAGCATATCGGAAACAGACAAGATAACTCTCAGGCATAACCAGAATTCAATCACGGTAAAATTCACCGTAATAGACCACATTGCCGGAGGGCACAACACCTTTGCCTATATGCTTGACGGGATGGACAAGGACTGGAATATAACAAATACGGTCAGAAGCGTATCCTATTCAAACCTTCCCCACGGGAAATACCAGTTTCTCGTAAAGGCAGCGAACAATGACGGGAAATGGTGCGAGACGCCGGCATCGCTGACAATCCACATCCTGCCTGTTTGGTACAGGACAATCTGGGCGAAACTGCTTTTCTTCCTGATTGCCGCGATATTGGCCACGGGCATCATCAAGTTCCTGATCTACCGCAAGACATTGGAGTCAAGACTGGAACTCGAAAAAAAGGACAAGGAGCATCAGGAGGAAATCAACCAGATGAAAATGAGGTTCTTCATCAATATATCACACGAGTTGAGGACTCCTTTGACATTGATAATAACACCTCTACAGGAAATCATAGACAGGGCTTCAGATGTATGGATCAGAAAACAGCTGAAATATGTCTACAGGAATGCACAGAGAATGCTGCATCTCGTCAACCAGCTTATGGACTACAGGAGAGCGGAACTCGGGGTGTTCAAACTCAGGGTGAAACACGAAAATGTCCACAGGATCGTAAAGGAGAACTTCTCCTATTACGAAAAGCTCGCACAAAGCAAAAAAATTAAATATACCCTTATTTCAGAGATAGAGGACAAGCTGCTGTATGTGGACGAGCAATATATAGAGCTGATACTGAACAACCTTCTTTCAAATGCCTTCAAATACACCGACCACGGCAGCATAACCGTAAAGGCCGTATGCACAGGCAATGACTTTGTGCTGGAGGTCAGCGACACAGGAGCAGGCATTCCGGATGACCAGCAGGGACATATATTCGAAAGGTTCTACCAGCTTGAAAGCCAGCATATCGGAAGCGGCATCGGATTATCCCTGGTACAGAGGCTTGTGGAACTTCACCACGCCACGCTTGAGCTTGAAAGCCAGGAAAACAAAGGCTCGACCTTCAGAGTACGCTTCCCTCAGGACCTAAGCGCATATTCCGCTGAAGAGCTCGGAACGGATGAAGGCAAGGAGCCGCATCACACCACGAATGCCAGGGAAATGTATGTCATCGATACAGAAAAGCAGCAGGATGAAATCCTTGTGGACGACAAGGCAAAAAAGGCAGAATCCTTATAGTGGAAGACAATGAGGAAATCCGGACCTATATGAACAACGGCCTGTCATCAGTCTTCAGCACATTGCTGGCATCCAACGGGGAAGAAGCCGTCAAACTTGTCAAGAGCAATGAGATAGACCTTATAGTCACAGATGTGATGATGCCTGTTATGGACGGGATAAAACTGTGTTCGGTTCTGAAACACGACATCAATACAAGCCATATACCGGTAATAATGCTTTCTGCAAAGGCAGACAGCAGGAATGAACTCGAGGCACTGCAGACGGGAGCGGACGACTATATACCGAAGCCGTTTTCTATGGCGGTGCTGACAGCCAAGATACAGAATATGCTGCGGGCACGCTCGCGTATGCTTGAAAAATATTCCAAATCTATGGATATCGAGCCGGAAAAAATAACGTTCAACGTAATGGATGAGGATCTGATAAGGAAAGCCATCGGAATCGTGGAGCAGAATATGGACAATGCGGCTTTCACTACAGACGACTTTGCAAAGGCTATGAATATGAGCCGGAGCAATCTCCATCTTAAGCTGAAGGCGATAACCGGCGAATCTGCACTGGACTTCATACACAAGATACGTTTCAAAAAAGCCTGCGAACTGCTTAAGGAGGGAAGATATACCATTTCAGAAATCAGCGACAAGGTAGGATTCAACACTCCTTCATATTTCACGACCTGCTTCAAGAAATATCTGGGCTGCCTGCCGACCGAATATGTAAACAGGACATAAAAACGGTGGCCGAAACAATCCGGCCACCGTTCAAACCATTGTTTAAGGACCTTTCTACAGGTCGTATCCAAGATCGTATGAAGTCCCGTTCACTGAAACTGACAACGAACATGACTTGTCCGACCAGTCAGACTTGAATGAAGCATCTACCGAAGCATCAGCTGAAGGGTATACGACCGTGATGAAACGGACTACATCTTCAGCCGTCGGCTTGGACACGGTCACACGGTAGAACTTGCGGTCTATTGCCGTATTCAGTTTCGGAGAATATTTGCTTATACCGTTTTCAGCCTTATATCCTGTCATAGTTCCCGCGAATGTACGGAGAAGCATATTGTTGCCGTCAGAGAAAGTCGTATGGGCACCGTAATACTCCTGTCCGCCGTCATCGACAGACACTATATCCGCACCTTTTCCCCCTTTGACATCCGCGCACAGATGGAAGCTGAGATTCACAGGAGTTCCGGCAGCCGTTCCATACGCCTCGTCAACCACGACATAAAAACTCTTGTTTACCATAAAGACAGCCCTTCTGTGGGTCAGATCATTATATGAACGGTTTTCCGCCACCACAACGTCATAGTCATCTCCGCTCTTTGTCAGCAGACATCTGCCCTTGATCGACGACTGGCTTATGGTCTCCAGATTTTTTGTCAGGGTGTTATGGCTGCAGGTCTTGCGCAGCTCATTCTTCATCGCGTTGGTCTCTGCAGTTCCGCCATAGCTGTACACTCCAGGATCAGGCAGGAAGTTCCTTCCTTTGCTCCACAGGGAGATCGTACCGTTGTCCTGATGACAGTGGGTGGACTCGGATTCGCAGTAGTTGTTGCTGTAGATAAGCATAGTCGAATTGACATCCCATCCGTTCCTCAGGAAATAATAGCCTCCGTCAGGATACGAGCGCAAAGTAGCCGAAGGCTTTGTCCCTTTGGCACCTTCCGTACCCATATACAGCAGGTCCTCATCATCCGGGAACAGTTCCGAATATCCGAGTATATTCCTGAGGAGGACATTCTTGGTCTGCTCGAACGTATCATTCATCCACTCCCAGGTATAGTCCGGCCACACATAATCCATCACAAGACGGCAGGCATTGTGGAGACGCTCAAGAAATTCAGAAGAAAATGCTCCGAGCTGATTGTTTGCCGATGCGTTCTGATATATATTCCTGAAGTTGTCTATCACTCCGAGCTGGTAATTAAGGGCAAGCTCATTATGTGTCCCGTCCGCATTGAACTGCATGGTAAGCTGGTTGGAAACAGCTGAAGCTCCTTCAGAAAGCCACTCTGAAGCCACCTTGAACTCAGGCATAAGGATACCCGCTTTCGCCTCGGCAACTTCCTGGGCGAAGCGTATATTGCTTGTGGAGACCTTATAAGGATTTTTCCTGCTGAACTCCACGCTCTTGTAGAATTCCACAAGCACGGTTGAAAGCCAGTCTCCGGTAAATTCATCCGATTTGAGGAAATACGGAAGGATATTCAGCTGGTTGGTAATCCTTGTAGCCACGGAAAGCTGATGCCATGATCTGTTACCGTAGGCATTGGCTGATTCCGGACAAGGGAAATTTTCAAGCCAGTCAGAGTAAACTTCCTTCCAGGCGTTGAAGTATTTGCTGTCCCCGGTATTGTTGAGGGCATACCCGAGAAAACGGAACCACTGGTGCCAGTGCTTCTGATAAAATTCAGTACCCGCGCCCGGAGCCTCGAAATTCCAGTTTATCTTGCCTGTCCCGTCATCGAAGCTATAGTATGTATATTGGGAACCGTTCACGCTTTCATACCAGGTGGCTTCCTTTACGCAGAAACGGTACTCAAGAGCCTGGTCTGCAATCCTTTGCTGCTCCGGTGAAATCCAGGTATCGTCCACGTCTATTTCGGCATTGACAACCTGACGGTTCCTGTAGTATTCCACAAGAGCCTGAGCGGCAAGGGCATAATGCTTCTGCTCATATTCGCTTTTGACAGTCTCAAGTCCGGGATAGTCCAGATTGACAATCTCAAACAGCTGAAGATTGACTTTCTTGTCCTCCTCAGTAGGAGTATAATCAGGATCCGGGTCCACGACAGGAGGTGTCGGTTCGTCCGGCTTGTCCACTTTTTCACTGTTGGCATCACGGCTGAACTCCGTTTCCGCCCTTGTGCAGGAACAGAAAGGGAGCGCAGCCGCCAAAGCGAAAGATATAAATAATCTCAGATTCATAATCGTTTCACTGAAAAGTCAATTGGCACTATTCTGTATAGGAAGGATCGAGCCAGATAAGGAAAGGCCTGTGTTCCTTATTCGCCGCAACAGGGCTTGCATTGCCTTCGTTGCATACGAGAGTTCCGCTGAAAATTCCTTCACCATATTCTCCTTCATACGCGAAAGCACCCGGCTTTACTGTAACCTCATAAGTTGAAGGATTAATGGAAACAGGCATAAATCCGTATGTGCCAGCTTTGTTGTTGGAATAAGATACCGGAAGATATGCACCGTTACCTCCGTATGAAAGTCCGGCATCAGAATAATAGCTTCTCCAGGCTCCTTCCAGAGGATTTCCGACAGCCTCACTGTTGTCAAAACGTCCTGAAGGGAATGAACTGTTAATGCTGTACCAATGGAAAATCCTCCTGTAATCTATTGTAAAGCCTTCTACAACTGTCTCCGTACCTGCCGTCCTCGCTTCCACCTGAGGAGTTGCAGAGCCTCCCTTTTCAGGGTTGAATCTCAGCACGAACGGAGTGAATCTTACATCATACGTCCTTTTGGTGTTTGTCACATGGTCCACAAATACCGGTATTTCCCTGGTAACGGCAGACTCGCCTTCACCGACAGTGACGGTCACGATCGCACACTGTACTGCGGCAGACTGTGCATCAACGTCACCTTTTGCCGTTATCTTCAGCTTTCCTGTCTGCGCATCAATTTCAACGCCTGTCCTGTTCTTGTTGGTCAAAGTATATGAGCTGACCGCATAAGATACCGGACGTCCCTCAGGAATATCAGTCTCCTTGACCTCTATTTCCAAATCAGCTTCTCCGACAAATGTCCTGAACTGGTTGCCGTACTTCGCGGCAGGCTCAAGCCCGAGATTGTTGCCCCAGAGGACATACGTAAATTCGTTCGGATTCGGAGCCGCAGCCTTGATAACCTTGACAGTATAGGAAGAAGTCTCTACAAACGCATTCTCCACCGAGATTGTAACTTCAAACTCTGTCGGAGTATAGACACCTTCATTGGAGGCGAAGGAAAGAGTGATTTCAGCATCTCCGGAACCCACAGGCTGGTCCGCGGTCACACCTTCCGGCACAGATACGCTCCACGGAAGATTCGACACCACTGAAATCTTAGCCTCCGTAGCAGTATATTCTACGTTTATATCCTCTGTATCTACGACAAACAGAGGTTTCTCGTCAGAAGCACCGGCCTGTACAACAGTCACCGTCTGTACGATCTCACCTGCCGAAACAGTCACGGAAGCCGTACGCTGGCGTCCTTCATTTGCCGCAACAGAAAGGCGGACGATATCTTTCCTGAGCGATTTCGTCTCAGGGACAACAGATATCCAGTCCTCTGTGAAGTCTACGGAATAATTGTCCTTGTCTATATTGGTGGAAATCTCAATATTTATGATCTCACCGAATTCTGATACGTTATAAGCGTCCGACGACACAGAAAGAGTACCTTCCTCGAAGGATATATACTGGGCCTTATATTCGCTTGTAGAATTTTTTACGGCAGTGATAAGAACATATCCGTCCTCTATCGGGTCAGGCACATTGACTTTTATCGTTCCCGACACAGCATCCGCAGGGGTCACGACAGCTGAATATTTGTCTCCCCTTACTTCAAAGCGTACAGTCTCGTCTGCATCCGTAAGCTTGTATGCAAGCTCCACAAGCTTTCCTGCAACCACAGCGACATCGGTTTTTTCCACCTTGAATGAAAATCCCGGAACCTTCGGTATGACAAATTGAGTTCCGTCATAAAGAGTGAAATATACTGCATCGGCATCTTCAGTAATTTCTATGGACGAGGACTGGTCATACGCAGGAGCAACCTCCTCCCAAGTCTTGCCTCCGTCATAGGAAATAAGCCATTTGCCGTCTTCTATCTTAAGCTGCGGAGTTATTCCGAGGGCACTTATCTTTTTACCGTCATTGAGGATATACTCTCCATTGAGAGTCCAGTAATAACCGCCGTCGGTCTCATCGTAGGCGATGCTCACGACAGGGACCGCTCCCGTTGCACCAGTCTCGCCCTGATCCCCTTTGTCACCCTTGTCTCCCTTCGAGCCTCTCTCTCCGTTTTTGAGGGTATATGTCTTACCGTCGGAAAACGTAATCGTAAATCCGTCTGCGACCTCTGTTACCGACCTGATGTACAGGTCATCCTGATGCGCAGCGACAAAAGCCTGGATTACAGTGATATTGCCGTTCATATCCTTACAGAGCTCTTCAAGATATTTCACTCTGCTTTCCAGATCATCGACCCTGCTTGAAAGGCTGTCGAAATCCTGGCATCCGCAAAAAGCGAGAAGCGCGGCGCAAATTGATAATAAAATCTTTTTCATTGTTTTATCGTGTTTATTAATTATTTCCAACCCTGGTTCTGTACGAATCTACTGCAGAGGTCCATCTCCCTCTGAGGTATCGGAAGAAGTTCATTCTTGTTCTTATAGGTGTATTGCGCGCCTATATAATATTCCGCTCCGAGTTCGTGCCAGTCTACCTGTTTGTAATATGTCTCCTGTACTCTTTCATAGTAGATTCCCCACCTTGTCAGGTCCTGACGGCGGTGCCCTTCGAAAGCAAGTTCGTATGACCTTTCATCCCTTATCGCATCACGGAATTCCGTATATGAAAGTCCGGCAGGAAGGTCGGCCTTTGAGGACACTTTGTTGACATCCAGGCCGAAAGCCCTTCTTCTCACCATATTGACAGCATTGTATGCTTCACTTACAGGTCCCTGATTGACCTCGTTAAGAGCTTCGGCATAGAGAAGAAGCACATCCGAATAACGGAGAAGATACCAGTTGACATTCGAATAGTTGTTGTCAGCGAGCTGGTTGGCATCCTCGACATACAGCTCCGTATCCCATTTCTTCGGAGAAATCTGGAAACTCATCTGCTTCCTCCAGTCCATCTTCCAGTTCTCAAGAGTCTCGTCCATCGCCATCTCGAACGTGACATCGACTGTCTCGTCGTTGATTTTTGCCGTGGTCAGGGCTGTCCTGTAATCCTTTACGGTATATTTATAATCCGCAAAGGACATTCCCCATCTCAAATCCCCGTCATTTTCTTCCTTCCACTCCTTGAGGAATGTAGGGACGACCTTGAATATGGCGAAATTGGAATTTCCCTTTATAGAACCCTGGGCGGCCGTGACACCATTCCATTTTCCGACCCTTCCGCTTGAAGTGTTGGTGGACTGCGGAGAATAGAAGGAAACTTCAAGAAGGCTCTCACGGCTGTCCCATACATTATTGCCCGCATTTTTCCACAAGGTCTCAAAGTCAGGCAGCAGAGAATGGCGTCCGGAAGACACTAGCTCTTCAGCAGTCTTCGCCGCATCCTCCCACTTTGAAGAATCATTCAAAGGATAACCGGCCCAGGTAGCATAAACCTTCGTCATAAGTCCGAGAGCCGCTCCCTTTGAAATACGGAAGCTGTTGTCTGCACGCAGGTTGTCGTCAGATGCGTACGGAAGGACATCTATAGCATACTGCAGATCGCTTTCAATGAATCCGTACACTGCTTCAGGAGCAGCCTGTTCGAACTGCGACGGATGCAGAGCCGACTGTGCAGTCGAAGTGACAAGAGGCACATTGCCGTACCAGCGCACAAGTTCAAAGTAGAACAGGGCGCGGAGAGCACGGGCTTCGGCCATATAGATTTCCCCGAGAGCCTTGTCCTTGGAAGAAAACTCTTTCATCCTGTCCTCCATAGCTTCAAGAAAACTGTTGGCGTAATAAATGCCTTTGTACAAAGCCCCCCAGCTTCCCTGCACGTATGAATCGGAAGTGCTGAAGGCATTGTTGGCCTGAAGACGTGCTCCTACGAGGGAGTTTCCTTCCACCTTTGCCTCGTCCGTAGGCATATTGAACAGCATAGAAAGGTTCAGACCATATATCCCGTCCACATTCATCTGCCTGTAGATGCCTAAAAGCACGGTCTGCGCCTCACCGGCATCCTTGATATATGTGTCCATATCCACCTTGGTATACGATTTCTCGTCAAGAGAGCAGGAACTTGCCGCAAGGCAGACAAGAGCTATTATGTAATATATCTTTTTCATTTTCTCCCCCAATTAAAATTTTAGTTCAACACCGAAAGTCAAAACCTTGCTCCTCGGATACGCGCCATAGTCAAAACTTGGCATAAGGGTGCTTGACCTCATATTCACCTCCGGATCGAATCCTGAATATTTTGTCAGGCAGAACAGGTTCTGCGCGCTCGCATAGATCCTGAGCTTGCTGACATATATCTTCCGTGTAAGTCTTTCCGGCAGCGTATAGCCCAAAGTGATGTTCTTAAGCCTCAGGAAAGAGCCGTCTTCAATAAATCTTGAATACACATCATACGCGACATATCCTTTTGCCGAAGGGACTTTGTTGGAAGCATTCGTAGCTGTCCACCTGTCCTTGACTTCGCTGAGGCAGTTCTGCATTTCAAGCCTTGACTGGGTGCTGAACATACGCTGCGCATTATACACGTCATTACCGACCGAAAACTGGAACATAAAGCTCAGATCCACCCCATAGAACTGGAAGCTGTTCGTAAGTCCTCCGAACCAGTCCGGCTGTCCGTTTCCGATGATCGTCCTGTCGGCCGCGGTGATGATCCCGTCCCCGTCAATATCCTTGTATTTCACATATCCCGGCTGCACAGCCTCGCCCGCGTGTTCGCTTATATCGGCAATACCCGGCTTCAGGTGCAATGTTCCGTCTGCATACATATCGAAGTCAGAATACTGATATATACCGTCGAACACATAGCCGTACATACTTCCGATGGACTTTCCGACCTGGGCGATATAATCATAGCTCGAGAAATTCGAGTTGAATCCTGAGCGCGACAGGATATAGTCG
>ERZ778514.501-NODE-501-length-35925-cov-9.082576_pt1 | contig 35925 bp, 34 predicted proteins | sample MGYA00510344_ERZ778514 | MGnify/ENA primary metagenome ERZ778514 (study PRJEB29527, sample SAMN07138968) | mouse gut metagenome | material: feces | host: mouse | place: China:Nanjing | collected 2016-01-25 ...
CGGCGGCGCGGTGCGCCCGCCCCCGCAGGCGACGGCGGCCGCGCACGCGCAACAGAGCAATCCTACGCGGAGCATCGGCCTCAGATCAGACCGCGGCCCGCCTTGCGGATGCGCCCCTCGGCCGTGAGCGCCTCGACGATCTTGTCGAGCACGCCGTTGATGAAGGTGCTGCTGCCGGGGGTCGAGTAGTACTTCGACAGCTCGATGTATTCGTCGAGGGTCACCTTGACCGGGATCGACGGGAAGGCCACCAGCTCGGTCATCGCCGTCGAGAGGATCAGGTTGTCCATGAAGACGATGCGCTCGATGTCCCAGTTGGCCGTGAAACGCTCGATGTATTCCTGGTTGGCGTCGTAGCCCACCAGCGACTTCTCGAAGAGGGTCTTCAGGAAAGCGGGGTCCTCCTCGCTCTTGAACTGGGGCGGCACGCGCAGCTCGGTGTGCGAGGGGCGCAGCGATGAGAGCGTGCGCAGGATCATCACCACGATATAGGGCAGGTCGTCGGTCCACATGAGCGAGAGCTCCTCGAGCGCCTCGTCCAGCGCCTCGCACTCCTGCAGGCGGGTGAAGAGGGTCTCCATGAACCGCCGGTCGTCGTCGAACGAACGCTCGGCGGCCTGCATGTACTCGGCGTACCAGTCGCTCCCGGTCATCCAGCCGTAGAGCGTGCGGATGAGGTCGGACTGGGTCGTCCAGCCCAACTTGCGCGCGGCCACGCGGTCGTTCACCGCGTCGCTCTGCGAGATCAGGCGCACGACGGCGTTGTCGACGAACTTGGTGTTGGGATTGAGGTCCTCGAAAGTCGGCAGCTTCTTCTGGCGGGCCAGCTCCTGCCTCTGTTCGGCATAGCGGGCCAGTTCGACCGGGAGGGTCATCATCTGGAAATAGAGATCGTAGGCTTTGTCCACCGAACTCAAAAGCGTCTTTTCCGAGGCGATCATGTTGTCGGCGCCCGACTTGAGGTGGGCGAACAACGCTTTGACGACCTTCACGCGAAGTAATCTTCTGCTCAACATATCTTATAGAACCGTTTGAATCGAGGGGCAAAGATAGTGCATGCGGCGGGCAAAACCAAATTTTTTCGCACCCGCCCGCCCGGCGGGGCCCGCAGGCCCGTTTTCCGGCGGCGAGCGACGGGCGACGAGCAGCCCCCGCGCCCGAAACGCGACGAGGAGGCCCCGCGGGACCCCCTCGTCTTTCGGAAAAATCGGCTCCTACTTGGCCATCTTTTCGCGAATCTTGTCTGCGGTGGCGACCACCGCCTCCTCGACCTTCTCGGTCGCCTTGAGCACGCCCTCGCGGGCCGACTCCTTGATGCGGGCGCCGGCGTCGCGGAGCTTGTCGCCCGCCGTGCGGGCCTCCTCTCCGGCCTTCTCGGCCACGCGGTCGGCCTTCTCGCGGAGCTTCTCGCCCGTCTTCTCGGCGCTCCGCTTGGCGCTCTCGATCTTGTCCACGGCCTTGTCCATGACGTGCTTGGTCTTGTCGGCCGCCTTGTCTATCGTCTTGTCGATCTTCTGCTTGTCCATATTATCTTACGATTTTTTTGTTGTTACGCGAAGTGATGAGCGACACGATCCAGAGCAGCACCACGGCGCCGAGGATCGAGGTGAGCAGGCTGCCGACCGTGCCCACGGCGACCACGCCGAAGAGCGAGAAGATCCAGCCGCCCAGCAGGCCGCCGATGAGGCCCACGACCAGGTTGATGATGAGTCCCGAGCCGTTGCCCTTGACGATGAGGTTGGCGATCCATCCGGCCGCCAGACCGATCAGAAGATACCATAAGAAATACATAGTCTTTCGTTTTAGTGGTTTGACGAAAGACCTCCGTGCAAGATTCGCGCCGAAACCCGCGGGTGCGACCGTATGCGACGTTTTCGCGCCCGCAGGGAGCGCCGCGCGGGCCTCAGAGCGCCTCGCGCAGCGCCCGGGAGAGCTGGTCGGGGCACGAGGTGCCCTTGCCACGGCAGTCGATGCCGCCCAGACGCTCGGCGGCCTCCTCGGCGCGCATGCCGCGCACGAGCGCCGCGATGCCCTGCGTGTTGCCGTGGCAGCCGCCCGCGAAGGCGACCGAGAGGATCGTGCCCTGCTCGTCGAGCTCGATGTCGATCTGCCGCGAGCAGGTGCCCTGGCAGGTGTGGGTGATGTGTCGTGTCATGATGTACGAAAATTACGCCGCAAATATACGACATTCTCTGCGAAGGAGTTGGGACGGCGATTGATAAAATGTTGAAAACTTCGCCCGCGCGCGCTTGTTTTGTCGCCCGAAAAAGAGAATCTTTGTAACCGCAAAGGTATCCGCGCCCCGTCCGGGGTCGGGGATAAGAGGGAATCGGGTGCGAATCCCGGACAGTTCCCGCTGCTGTGAGCGCCCCATGCCGCAGGCACCCCACGCCACTGTCCTCCGTCGGAGGGCGGGAAGGCCGCCTGCGGGTCGGCGCGAGTCAGAAGACCTGCCTTTGCGGATACAATGTGCGGCCTGCGGGGAAACGGGCCGATTGTGAAACCATTACATATATATAATCCATGGACTACGCACGGATTTCCATCATCAAGCGCGACGGCAAACGCGAAGCCTTCTCGCTCGACAAGATCGTCGGCGCCATCACCAAGGCCTACCGCGCCGGCGGCATCGACAACGAACGGCAGACGATCGACCGCATCGCCGAGGACATCGCCGCCTCCATAGCCACCGAGGAGATCTCGGTCGAGCAGATCCAGGACATGGTCGAGGAGCGGCTCATGCAGCACAACCCCTCGATCGCCAAGCGCTACATCATCTACCGCGAGTGGCGCAACGTCGAGCGCGACCGCCGCTCGCAGATCAAGGGGGTGATGGACGGCATCGTCACCGTGGAGCGCAACGACATCAACCTGTCGAACGCCAACATGTCGTCGCACACGCCCGCGGGGCAGATGATGACCTTCGCCTCCGAGATCACCAAGGACTACGCCCTGAAGTATCTGGTGGGCGTGCGCCACGGCCGCGCCCACCGCGACGGCTCGATCCACATCCACGACCTCGACTACTACCCCACCAAGACCACCACCTGCATCCAGTACGACCTGGGCGACATCTACGAGCGGGGCTTCTCGACCAAGAACGGATCCGTGCGCTCGCCCCAGTCGGTGCAGAGCTACGCCACGCTGGCCACGATCGTCTTCCAGACCAACCAGAACGAGCAGCACGGCGGACAGTCGATCCCGGCCTTCGACCACTTCATGGCCCCGGGCGTGCTGAAGACCTTCCGCAAGCACGTGGTCGACATGACGCTCTTCCTGTGCGGCCTGCGGGGCATCGAGGCGCCCGACCGCAAGGCGTTCAAGCAGCTCGTCGCCGAGCACGTCGCCACCATCGAGCCGTGCGACGAGGCGGTGGGCGCGCTCTTCGCTGCGCTGCGCTGCGCTGGACTGGAGGTCGCCGACGCCGACATGCGCGGCATCTGGCGGCAGGCCTACGACGCCACGCGCCGCGAGACGCACCAGGCCATGGAGGGCTTCATCCACAACCTCAACACCATGCACTCGCGCGGCGGCAACCAGGTGGTCTTCAGCTCGGTCAACTACGGCACCGACTCCTCGCCCGAGGGGCGCATGGTCATCCGCGAGCTGCTCTCGGCCACCGTCGAGGGGCTGGGCCACGGCGAGGTGCCCGTCTTCCCGATCCAGATCTTCAAGATCAAGGAGGGCATCTCGTGGTCGGAGGCCGACTACGAGCTGGCCGTGAAGGATTTCGACCGCGCGCTGGCGGGCGAGGTGAAGTTCTCGACCCCCAACTTCGACCTGCTGATCGAGGCGTGCCGCACCACCTCGGTGGCGCTCTTCCCCAACTTCATGTTCCTCGATGCGCCGTTCAACCTCAACGAGAAGTGGCGCGCCGACGACCCCGACCGCTTCCGCTACGAGGTGGCGACGATGGGCTGCCGCACGCGCGTGTTCGAGAACCTCCACGGCGAGAAGTCGTCGTGGGGCCGCGGCAACCTCTCGTTCACCTCGATGAACCTCCCGCGCCTGGCCATCGAGGCGATGCGCGAGGCCTCGGAGCTGATCCCCGACGGCGACAAGCACACGATCCGCAAGGAGGCGCGCGCGATCTTCCTCGAGTCGGTGCACCGCACCGCCTCGATGATCGCCGAGCAGCTCTACGAGCGCTACCGCTTCCAGCGCACGGCCCTGGCGCGGCAGTTCCCCTTCATGATGTCGAACGACGTGTGGAAGGGCGGCGGCGCGTTGCAGCCCAACGACGAAGTGGGCGACGTGCTGAAGCACGGCACGCTGGGTATCGGCTTCATCGGCGGCCACAACGCCATGGTGGCCATCTACGGCGAGGGGCACGCCCGCTCGAAAGAGGCGTGGCAGACGCTCTACGACGCCGTGCTGACGATGAACCGCGTAGTAGACGAATACAAGGCCAAGTACGGCCTCAACTACTCGGTGCTGGCCACCCCGGCCGAGGGGCTCAGCGGCCGCTTCACCCGCATGGACCGCAAGCGCTACGGCGAGATCCCGGGCGTCACGGACCGCGACTACTACGTCAACTCGTTCCACGTCGACGTGCGCGAGCCGGTGACCATCGCCGAGAAGATCCGCCTCGAGGCGCCGTTCCACGCCATCACGCGCGGCGGCCACATCACCTATGTCGAGCTCGACGGCGAGGCGAAGAAGAACCCCGTGGCGATCCTCAAGATCGTCAAGCTGATGAACGACTCGGGTATCGGCTACGGGTCGATCAACCACCCCATCGACACCTGCCGCAAGTGCGGCTACCGGGGCGTGATCTACTCGAAGTGCCCGGTGTGCGGCTCGGAGAACATCTCGCGCATGCGCCGCATCACGGGCTATCTGACCGGCAGCCTCGAGTCGTGGAACTCGGCCAAGCAGGCCGAGGAGCGCGACCGCGTGAAACACCGTTAGCCGATGGAGCCGCTGCGCATCCTCGGCATCTCGCCCGAGACCATCGCCGACGGCTACGGCCTGCGCTACGCGATCTACTTCGCGGGGTGCGCCCACCGCTGCCCGGGGTGCCACAACCCCCAGAGCCACGATCCGCACGGGGGCGAGGCGCTCGACGAGGCGCTCTTCGAGCGCATCTGCCGCCAGATCGCCGGCAACCCGCTGCTCGACGGGGTGACCCTCAGCGGCGGCGACCCGCTGCTGCGGCCCGACGCAATGGCGGCGTTCCTCCGCCGGCTCAAGGAGCGCACGGGGGCCGACATCTGGTGCTACACGGGCTACACGCTCGAGGAGTGTCTGGCCCACCCGCTGCGGCGCGAGTGCCTGCGGTGGATCGACACGCTGGTCGACGGGCCCTACGTCGAGGCGCTGCGCGACCTCTCGCTGCCGTTCCGCGGCAGCGCCAACCAGCGGATCATCGACATCGGGGCCCTGCACCTCTTCGACGCTTCATAGGCCGGACCGCCCCGGCAATGCAAAACGAGCGGTTATCCTTCGGAGGATAACCGCTCGTTTGCGTTGAACTGCCGGGACTCGAACCCAGAACGACAGAACCAAAATCTGCTGTGTTACCATTACACCACAGTTCAATCCGGTGCTCGTAAGCGGTGCAAAGGTAGTCAAAAAAAACGAATTTCCACCCTCCGGCGCGAGAAAAGCGACCCGATGCGCCTCTGCGGCCGCCCGCACGGCCTGCGCACGCAGGGCCTGCGCCGACCACGGCCGCCGTCAGAAGGTGTATTGCAGGCCGACCTGCAGGCGATTCCACCCCGCATCGAGCACGAATTCGCCGTCGCCCCAGCAGCCGCCCGAACGGTGGAAGGCAGGGGCCCCGCTATAGCCCAGGTAGAGATAACGCACCTGCGCACGCAGCCGCCGGGTCAGCGCATAAGAGGCCCCGAACGTGAATCCTGCTTCAGCATAGTGGTTGTCGAAGTCGGCATTGAGCCTGACCTGCCCGCCTTCGGGAATCATCGACGCAGGGACCGGCAGGAAGTGCTCCCCCTGGATGTAGCAAGAGACCTGCCCCTCCACGAAAAGACTCCATTTCCTGCGATTGAAGAATCCGTATCGGGCAAAAGCGCCCACGGCCGTATAATTGACATAATAGCTCTCCAGCTCGAACTGCGCCCGCACGCCGACCTCCCAACGCTCGTCGAAACGATAGCCGACCGCCGGAGCGAGCAGCGCAAATCCGCCGCCGGCCCGCTCGGCATCGAACTCATAGTCGATCGTATAATCGCCGGACGTCCCCGCAACGGCATGACAACCGTACGTATTCCGGCTGTAACCGGCATTCAGTTCGAGAAAAATACCACGGTCCTTCTCCTGCGCCGCGGCCGTCGCGATACCGCACATGGCCATAACAAGCAAAAAGAACATTCTGGTTTTCATCATGCACGCCGTTTAAAAGGTGTATTGCAGGCCTACCTGCAGGCGGTTCCACCCCGCGTCGAGCACGAAGTCGCCATCGCCCCAGCAGCCGCCCGAACGGCGGAAGGCGGGCGAATCGCTGTAACCCAGATAGAGGTAGCGCGCCGTCACGGCAAGCCCTTTCCAGATTCGATACGAAGCGCCAAAGGTAAATCCGGCTTCGGCGAAATTATCCGACACGATCTCGGGATGATCCGCAGCCCTCTCTCCTACCGAACCTCCCGAAACGAGCAACTTGACATAGTCGTGCTCGACCATATAGCAGGAAAGCTGCGCTTCGGCGAACAGGCTCAAACGCCCGGCATTGAAAAATCGGTATTGCCCGAAAACGCCGATCGCCGTGAAGTTTTCATAATCCCAGTAATTTTTGGTCTCCAGCTGCACGCGGACTCCGACCGACCAATTATTGGCGAAACGATAACCCACGGCCGGGGTCACGAACGTATGGCTGTTACTCCCGCCGTACACGTCGTAAGCAAATTTGTTATGTCCGGCGGACAGCTCGACGAAAAATCCTTTGTCCTGAGCCGATGCCGTGTAAAAGCCTCCAGCGAACAAAATCGAAAGGCCGATGAAGAACAGTTTCTTTTTCATGCTATATTTTATTCTACGGGATATATATTTTCAATATTCCTCCTATAAAATGAGTAATTCTGGTCATCTCCGAGTATATTGTTCGATGCATAATATTCATTGGTACGTATGATTCCGTCGCCCCAATTTACATGCACTCCAATCCATTCATAATTGGGAATCGGGCCATAAACGAATACTTCGTTCATACGTTGGGGTTCGTAGCCTTCGGGGCAATCCTCCAATACCATCAACTTAACTACAATATACGAATGATCAAATTTATACCCATCGCACACCCAAGCATGGCCGGGTTGATCCAGGTCGGAAGAGAGATTACCCCGCATATACACCGGCCGATTCTGCCGCAATTCCGCAAGCAGATTGCCCGCCCCGGGATCAACCAATACGGCATTCTTGTATCCGTAGGATTTGAAGGCTGCAAGCACTTGCGATTCGCGTGCGGACGAAGCCTTTCCGGGCCGATAGTCTATACCTATGGAGCGCCCTAATTCCGTCAAAAACCGGGCGGTCGTCGGTGTCGGTTCCGAATCGGGCATATTCGACCAATCGTATCGCGCCGGGAAACGGTGATATTTCATGATCTGTCCCGCAGCAACCGTGGTACAACCCAATGCGACGCCTTGTTCGAGTTCCTGGTTGTAATCCGCCCAATGATCATATTTGCCGGAACCGCCCTGCTCCCAGAAGGTCGTCAAAAGCGGGCCGACTTGTTCCCGTCGCGTTGGTCTGCCGATCAATACGAACGACACCCGATCCCGTCCGCCGTAACGGGGATTGGCGTAAACGGAAGAGGTCCACAGAATTTCGTCCCGAACAGATTTCGGCAAACGCAAAAAATCAGCTGTGTCTTTGAAGTCCGAAAGTCGATAAACCGTATATCTATCCAATTGCCATTGACTCACACTGCTGGTCATCACATATATCACATCGTCGTAGCTGCGGGTCTCGGCCTCGGTGAACAGCGGCTCGCGCGTCGTGTTGTAGGCCTCCCACATGGCGCGGCAGCGCAGACGCACGCTGTCGGGAAGCTCCGCGGCACGCTCGATCACCGCCTGCTGTTCGGCCAGCCACACCGAAACACCGGTTTTATCGACGGCCGTCACATCGAACGACCCCTCGTCTCCGAAAGCCAGCACCGGCATATAGTCTTTCGTGGCCGAAACGACGATGAAACCCTTGTCGTCGGCGTAATTGACCACGTAGCACAGCGCGTCGCCCGACTGCGAGCGCAGCGTATGGACCGACCCGATCTCCCGCTCGCCGGCTCGCGTCGCGTCATCGGCCCCGAACAGCGCCGCCACGCTCCGCACCGCCGCCTCGCTCACCTCCTCGCTGCGGTCGGGGACCGTGACATACGCCACCGGCACCTCGGGCATCTCCGGCGATTCGGCCGGCGCGACCTGCTCGGGCGCGGAGCAGGAGACGAGCCACGTGGCGAACCATGCCGCAACCGCAAAAAGAGAAAATCTTTTCATAGGCACAGGTATTAGGCTAAACGCGCTTCTAATATAGGTCTATTTTCGAATATTTCCAAAAACAAAGCCGATAATTAACAAAAAAATATCCGCACTGCGGACGCCGGCAGGCGAAACCCTATGCCGCATGGCACGATTGCTGCATCGGAATCCCGCGCAAACGTAAATCGGACAGTCATGATTGTATCCATGCTACTCCTCTTCGCGGTGGGCTACGCATTCATCGCGCTGGAGCACAAGACCCGCGTCAACAAAGCGGCCGTCGCACTGGTGATGTGTGCGGCCGTATGGACTCTCTACGCGCTCGCGGGCGGGGGCACGGGCTCGGAGCTGCTCGGCAGCCTGGGCGACACGTGCGAGATCCTCGTCTTCCTGATCGGCGCCATGACCATCGTCGAGCTGATCGACGTCCACGGCGGATTCAACGTCATCACCGACCGCATCCGCACGCGCGACAAGCGGCGGCTGCTCTGGCTGCTGGCCACGATCACCTTCTTCATGTCGGCCGTGCTCGACAACATGACCACCACCATCGTCATGGTGATGCTCCTGCGCCGCCTGGTCGCCGAGCAACGCGAGCGGTGGATATTCGCCAGCATCGTCGTCATCGCGGCCAACAGCGGCGGCGCCTGGTCGCCCATCGGCGACGTGACGACCATCATGCTCTGGATGCGCGGCAACATCTCCTCGCTGCCGCTCATGGAGAGCCTCTTCGTCCCGTGCGCCGTGTCGACCGTCGTCCCCGTGGCGCTGGCCGCGCGCACGATCGGCCGCGGCGAGGTGTCGCACGCCCGGACCGCGGCCGCGACGCTGCCCCCGGGCGTCGGACAGCGCATGAGCCGCGCGATCCTCGTCGCCGGCACCGCGGGCCTGCTCTTCGTGCCGGTGTTCAAGGAGCTCACGGGGCTGCCGCCCTACATGGGCATGATCCTGGTGCTGGGGGCGCTGTGGCTGCTCACCGAGATTCTCTACGACCGCCGCGACGACCTGGAGGAGGAGTCGCAGAACCGCGTGGCCAAGGTGATCCGCCGCATCGACATGCCCACGATCCTCTTCTTCCTCGGCATCCTGATGACCGTGGGCGCGCTGCAGAGCACCGGCCTGCTCGACCGCGCCGCCGCCTGGCTCGACGCCACCGTCCACGAGGTATTCACCATCACCGGGGTGATCGGCCTGCTCTCGTCGGTGGTCGACAACGTGCCGCTGGTGGCCGCCTGCATGGGCATGTACCCCGTGGCCGATGCCGCTGCCGTGGCTGCGAGCGCCGATGCCGCCTTCGCCGCATCGTTCGTCCGCGACGGCGTATTCTGGCACCTGCTGGCCTACTGCGCCGGCGTAGGCGGCAGCCTGCTCATCATCGGCTCGGCGTCGGGCGTGGTGGCCATGGGGCTCGAGAAGATCGAGTTCGTGTGGTACCTCAAGCGCATCTCGCTGCTGGCCCTGCTGGGCTACGCGGCCGGCATCGTCGTGATCCTTGCCGAGCACCTGCTGTTCGGGTTGTGACGCCGCGCCCCGCCGCACGAAAACACCCCCGCCGGAACCGTTCCGACGGGGGTGTCTCTTTTCCGAGGGAGGCTGCGCCGCTGCGGGCCGCCCTCACTCCGCGCACCCGGGGCTCTGCGCCCCCTGCTCCGCCTCCGTATCCGGGAGCAGCGGCGCATACATCATCAGCGCGTCGTTGCGCGTGACGGGCTGCACGTCGACGCAGTGCCCCGCAGCGTCGTAGACCTCGCGGTAGAGCGCGTTGTGGCGGCTGTAACCGCCCCACCACTCGCTGCGGATGCAGTGGTCGCGCTCGACCACGCGGTAGGAGTACTCCGCCGGACGGTCGGCCAGCCACTCCCCCTCGAGGAACTCCCCGCCCACCGCGATGCGGAGCCGGAAGGTGGTCGGAGTGTCGTTGCGGATCATCAGGTCGCGGTAGGGGTAGACGCACGTGGCGCCGCTGCCGAAGGGCTGCGTGCGGCCGCTGTCGGGGAAGACGTCGTAGGAGTGGCGGTAGCGCTCCACGACGGTCAGCGGCGTGTGGAGCGTCATCCAGAAGAGCAGGTTCGAGAGCTGGCACAGCCCGCCCCCGACACCCGGGCGGAACGTGCCGCAGAAGAGCACGATACCGTCGAGATAGCCCTTGCGTCGCGTCGGGCGGCCGATCAGCCGCCAGTAGCTGAGGGTCTCGCCCGGCCGCAGCACCACCCCGTCGAGGCGGGCGGCGGCGATGCACAGGTTGACGATCTTGTTGTGCTGGTAGCGCATGTCCACCGCGCGGAGCTTGCGCAGCAGCGGCGTGCGGTGGGCGAAATGGAGGCAGCGGCACTCGGGCGCCGGGCGCCGGCGCGCGAAGCGGATCCCGCCGAAGTACCACAGCGCATAGCGCAGGAGCGTATACCACAAGCGCCCGCACAGCAGGCGCAGCCGCGACCGCTCGATCGGCCGGGGCGCCGACCACTCCACCGTCAACCGAGTTTGGCGAGGAACCGGGCGCGGTCGACCACGTAGCGGACGTGCGTCCCCTCGCCGATCATCCCCGCCGTGTCTGTGGCCCCGACGTTGAAGGTGAGCCGGCGCCCCTCGACGGAGGCCAGCACGGCCGTGGCCGTCACCTCGGCCCCGAGGGCCGAGGGTTTGATGTGCGAGCAGTTCATCTCGACCCCCACGGTCGTCGCCCCCTCGGGCAGCGCGGCGGCCACGGCCCGCATCGCGGCGTTTTCCATGAGCGCCACCATCGCGGGGGTGGCGAAAACATCCATATCGCCCGAGCCCATCGCCCGGGCCGTGTTCGCGGCCGTCACCACTGCGGTGGCCGATGCCGACAATCCTTTTTCCAACATAATCGCGTTCGTGTCTGTTTCGAGGTCAAAGATAAGGTTTTTCGGCCGAAATCGGCACACGGGCCGTGTCGTTTCGCACCGCCGGTCGGGTGACGGCCGACTATCAGCGCTGCCGGCCGGTCGCCGACGGGCTCTCCACGGGTTGCCGACGCATTGCCGACGGGCAGCGGCCGGGCTCCGCGCGGCCGGGCTCCGCGCGGCCGCTGCGGCGAAGATTTCCCCGCCCGGGTGCGCCGATTCGCCGAAAAAAGGCTATTTTTGCGTATGATCCGTCTCCGTCGCATCCTGCTCGCCGCCCTCGCGCCGCTCCTCGCGCTTCCCGCATGGAGCCAGACGCCCCGCGGTCGCGGCTACTCCGTGCAGGAGTGGACCGTCGTCGACGGCGACACCATCCCCCAGATCCGCATCCTGCCCGTGCCCGTCTTCCGCCGCCCGGTCGATCTGCGGCGCTACCGCCGTCTGGTCGAGGCGGTCAGGCGCGTCTACCCCATCGCGCAGATCGCCAAGGCCCGCATGGCCGAGATGGAGGAGGAGCTGCTGCGGCTCCCGACCAAGAAGGAGCAGAAGGCCTACATCAAGGGGGTCTACCGCCAGATCAAGGAGGAGTATACGCCCGTGCTCAAACACATGACCCGCACCCAGGGGCGCGTGCTGCTGAAGCTCATCGACCGCGAGACCGACCACACGGCCTACGAGGTGCTGCGCGAGTTCCGCGGCGGGTTCGTGGCGGGCTTCTGGCAGAACGTCTCGCGCATCTTCGGCCAGAACCTCAAGTCGGCCTACGACCCCGAGGGCGAGGACCGCGCGATCGAGCAGATCGTCGTCTACTACGAGGCGGGGTGGCTGTAGACACCTCGCACTGGCCCTCCGGCCGGCAAGGCATCACTCGGAGTAGATCGGACCGCGCACCAGCTCGTCGAGCAGCACGGCATAGCGCTCGGCCACGGCCCGGGCGAAGCGCTCGCCCTTGGCGGCCGTCGCGCGGCGCGGGTCGCCGATGCCCGTGTCGGCCGATACGCGGCTCCAGTCGCGCGGGATCCAGGCAGTCTTGCCTCGCAACGACGAGGCGGCGAAGGGCTTCCACGCTCCGTCGCCCGCCTCGGAGAGCTCCACGAGCTCGGGCCGGTAGTGCATCATGACCGACGTCTCCAGCTCGTCGGCGTGGTCGCCCGGGGCGTCGAAGCAGTCGGCCGCGGGGCAGACCGCGAACCACTCGCTCGAGGCGATGAGGAAGTCGGGCCGGTCTACCGCCAGGTCGCGGATCATGTTCTTGAAGCAGTTGCCCCCGTGACCGTTGACGATGACGAGGCGCCGCACGCCCTGGCAGTGCAGCGACGCGACGATGTCGGTCAGGATGGCCTTCTGCGTCTCGTAGCGGGCGTGGATGCAGAACGGGAGTTCGCGCTGCCCGGGGTTCTGCGACCCCAGCGCCACCCACGGCAGCACCATGGCGCGGATACCGAAGCGCTCCCGGGCAAGCACGGCGGCGTCGACCGCGACGGCGTGGGCGAGGATGCAGTCGGTCAGATAGGGCAGGTGGAGGTTGTGGGGCTCGGTGGCGCCCCACGGAAGCAGGGCGATGTCGCAGGCGGCTTTGCGCGCCTCGCCGTAGCAGGAGACCGTCAGGTCGCAATCTTTGCGTATCATGGTCGGGGGGGGGTGAATGATTTTTGCAAAAATACGAAAAGTCGAGCGCAGAAGCAAGCTGCGCAGCTAATGGAAAATGGAAAATGGAGACTTCCGTTTTCAGCCCGCAGCCAGCGGAGGGCGCTGGAGGCTTTGCCGATGGGCTTGTCTCGGGCAGCAGCCTGCGGAGTGCCGGCACGAGCCATCGGCGAGTTGCGGGCCTCCGCCGCCGGAGGCTGCGGCCCGCACGACCCTGCGGATCGAGAAGTAAGAAGTAAAAATGAGAAGTGAGGGACAGGCCTACGGCTGCCGGTCAGTGAACAATCTCCCTTTGCCGGCTGGGGCGGTCGCGCCAAAGGCGCGAGCCGGCAAAGAGACGAAGCCCGAGGCTTCGCAATGCACGATTCATAATGCACAATTCACAATGAAATGCCGCGATAAACGCACCTCCGGCGGAGGACTGCAAGTGCAAATAATAAAACCCGGCTCTTAGCCGGGCAGCCCGTAGCCACCCTCCCCGGCGAAGGACTGTTCTGTCAGCAAAGCTCCTCCCGAACGCCCCGCTGGCTACGGGCTGAAAACGGAAGTCCCCATTTTCAATTTTCCACTTTCAATTCACGGCGCCTCAGCCCCCCGGCCGCCAACCGAACCCGCTCCGATTTTCCATCCCCGATTCTCCATTTTCGAAAAATTATGCTACCTTTGCCCCGACATTTCGAAGGGGTGCCTTACTATCAGGCTGAGATTATACCCATGGAACCGGATACGGGTAATGCCGAGACCGGGAGACAAGCGTAATCAACAACGTATACCCCTTTTCAGTTTTTAACCTAACACAAAAGGTAAATGAAAAGGTTTTCACTGACTGCGGCCGCCCTCGCCCTGTGCCTGGCTGCCGCAACAGCCGCGGAACGTTCCGCGGCAACCCCGGCACGCAGCGGCGACCGGACAACCGAGCAGGCGCAACCCGAGGATTCGGTGCGCATGATCCGCATGCAGCAGGTCGAGGTCACGGCCCTGCGCGCCGATGCCCGCACCCCGGTGGCCTACGCCGATCTGGAGCGCGAGGCGATCGCGCGCAATGCCTACGGCACCGACATCCCGTCGCTGCTGGCCCTCACCCCCTCGATGGTGGCGACCAACGAGACGGGCATCGGCATCGGCTCGACGGCCGTCCGCCTGCGCGGCACCGACCCCACGCGCATCAACGTCACGATCAACGGCGTGGCGATGAACAACCCCGACTCCCACTCGATGTACTGGTACGACACGCCCGACCTTCTCTCGTCGGTGGGCACGATCCAGGTGCAGCGCGGCGCCGGCCTGTCGACCAACGGCACGGGGGCCTTCGGCGGCGCCGTCAACATGACCACCGACGCCCTCCGCACCGAGTTCGGCGGCTCGGCGTCGCTCTCCTACGGATCGTACAACACCCAGAAGCAGGCCGTGCACATCGCGTCGGGCCTCATGGGGGGCCACTGGACGCTCGACGCACGCCTGACGCACATAGGCTCCGACGGCTACGTCGAACGCGGCGCCACCGACCTGAAGTCCTACATGTTCCAGGCGGGCTACTACGGCGGCCGGACGATGCTCAAGCTGCTCTCGTTCGGCGGCAAGGCCCGCACGGGCCTCACCTACACGGGCGCCACGAAGGAGGAGATGCGCCTGAACGGCCGCCGCTTCAACCCCGAGGGGATGTACACCGTCTCGGGCGGGCTGTCGCACCGCGTGTGGCACGGCGATCCCCCCGAGTGGAAGGAGGTGGCCTACTACGACGACCAGACCGACAACTACCTGCAAATCAACAACCAACTGGTCGCAAGCCACGTTTTCAACGCCCGCTGGCGCCTCAACGCCACGGCCTTCTACACCTACGGCTACGGCTACTACAAGCAGTATAAGGACGATGCGAAGCTCAACGAGTACCCGACGCTCGCCGGCGTGGCCTTCGACGACGGGGGCAACCGGCTGCGCCGCGACCTGATCCGCGAGAAGCTCATGCGCAACCACCTGGGCGGCATCAACGCCTCGGCGCTCTATGCCGTCGGCGGCTTCGACCTGGCCTTCGGCGGCTCCTACAGCTACTACACCTGCCCCCACTGGGGCGAGCTCGACTGGGTCGAGGGCATCGACGCCTCGCGCATCGGCGGCCGCTGGTACGACAACGACGTGCGCAAGCAGGACGCCAACCTCTTCGCCAAGGCCGACTGGCGCGTGGCACGCGGCCTACACCTCTTCGCCGACCTCCAGTACCGCTACGTCCGCTACGAGGCGTGGGGCGTCAACGACAACTGGGTCGATGCCGAGACGGGCATGCAGCCCATCGACGTCGACAAGAGCTACCACTTCTTCAACCCGCGCGCGGGACTCAGCTACACCGCGGGGCGCCACCGTCTCTTCGGCTCGTTCGCCGTGGCGCAGCGCGAACCGACGCGCAGCGACTTCACAGACCGCTACCGCTTCGCCGCGGACGACAGCTACCCCTCTTCGGAACGGCTCTACGACTTCGAGATCGGCTACCGCTACGAGGCGCCGCGCGTCACGGCGGGCGTCAACCTCTACTACATGAAGTACAAGGACCAGCTGGTCCCCACGGGCATGGTCAACGACGGCTCCGACGTGCTCAACGTCAACGTGCCCGACAGCTACCGCCGCGGCGTGGAGCTCACCGCCTCGTGGCGCGCGACGGACTGGCTCACGGCGAGCGCCAACGCCACCTTCTCGCAGAACCGCATCGAGGACTACGTCGACATGCTGGCCGACAGCCCCACCTACGGGCAAAACCTGGGAGATATGACCATCGCCTACTCGCCCTCGGCCATGGGGTCGCTGCTGCTCGACTTCCACCGGGGCGGCTTCGGGGCCGTGCTCCACACGCAGGTCGTGGGGCGCCAGTACTTCACCAACAACGAGAACGACGCCCTCTCGCTGGGCCGCTACTGCGTGACGAACCTCGATCTTATGTACACGCTGCGGATGAAGGCCGCACGGTCGGTGCGCTTCGGCGTGAAGATCTTCAACCTCTTCGACCAGGAGTATTGCAGCAACGGTTACGGCTACTCCTACATGGACACCGGGAGCGAGGCGACGCCCCGCCGCATCGACATGGCCTACTACTTCGCCCAGGCACCGCTGCACGTGCTGGGCAACGTAACGGTTAACTTTTAGACACTTATGGATTGGAATCTGCTTCTGCAGATCGCGGGCGTCGCGCTCGGGCTGCTCTATCTGTGGCTCGAATACCGTGCCGACATCCGGCTTTGGATCGTGGGGCTCGTCATGCCCGCGGTGCACGGGGCGCTCTACTTCCGCTCGGGGCTCTACGCCGACTGCTCGATGCAGCTCTACTACATCGCCGCGGGGCTCTACGGCTGGGCCGTCTGGCGACGCGCAGCACAGCGCAAGGGGGCCGACCGCACCGACAACCGCACCGACGACCGGGCCGCCGTCGCCTCCCCCATCCGCCCGACGCCGTGGCGCTACGTGCCAGGGCTCGTGGCGGCCTATGCAGCGCTGCACGGGGCGATCTACCTCGCCCTCGCCCGCCTCACCGACAGCACGGTCCCCTTCTGGGACAGCCTCACCACGGCGCTCTGCATCGTCGCCTACTGGATGCTCTCGCGCAAGCTGACCGAGCAGTGGCTGGTGTGGCTGGCGGTCGACCTGGTGTGCGTGGGGCTCTATCTCCACAAGCAGCTTCCGCTCACGGCCGGCCTCTACGCCCTCTACTCGGCGCTGGCCGTGGCGGGCTACCTGCGCTGGCGGCGCGCGGCGGCAGAAGCGGCCGCAGGCGGACGATAAGACCGCAGGCGGACGATAAGACCGCAGGCGTACACAAAAGCGGAGGGACGCCCCGAACGGGTGTCCCTCCGCCTTCTTTTACATCCAAATCAATATAATTCCAGCTGCCGCAGCCGCTCCTCGGCCTGCCGCTCGACCGAGGCGTCGGGCACCTCGGCGACGTAGGAGAAATAGAGGGTCACGAGCGAGAAGTCGTGCGCCAGGTCGTAGAACACATAGATGTAGCCCGGCGACCGCGAGACCCGGCCGCGGTGCTTCATCATGCGCACGCCGCCGATCTCTACCGTCTCGGGCTCGCCGAGGATGCCGTCGTCGAAGAACTCCTCGGCCTGCGCGCGCAGGTAATCGTCCATCTCGTCCACACACGTGACGCTGTCGGCGCGCAGCATTCCCTCGATACCCTCGACGGTAATGCAGCGCTGCTCGTTCCATGCCGAGGCGCGGTGGAGGGCATAGGTGGTGTCGGTCTCGGGCGTCGTCTCGTACTCCACCTCGGTATAGCCCGCCGGCACGGCCATGCGCAGCCGCAGCGCGGGGATCTCGATCCGCTGCTCGTGCCCGACCAGGCGTAGCTCCTCTCCGATCGTAACCTTCACGGCCTGCCACACCGCAACGCCCCCGACGATCGCCGCCGCGAGGGCCGTGCAGATCGTGCGCCGGAAAGCGGCCCGCTCGCCCCGCCGGTAGTGCAGGCGCAGCAGATTGACCACTCCGCGCAGCGCCTGGATCGCACCCCAGACGATGGCGCCCGTGGCCATCAGATATTTTCCGCCCTCCTCGGCGAACCAGTAGGAACCCAGCGTCACGGCCAGACCGCCCAGGCACCACAGCAACCCGTAGCGCACATCGCGGCGCGCCCGGCACAGCGCCTCGGCATCGTTGTCCTGCGGCATCGGATCGACCTCCGCCTCCGTCGGCCGCTCCTCCCCGGGCAGCGGCTCGAAAACCTCTTTTTCGTTCTCTTTCATCGGTTTATGAATCTTTATCCGGCGTCAGAGCCGGTGGTAATGACACTGCAGCAGCTCCCCCTCGCCATCGCGCAGGTGCATGCCGCCGCCCAGGCAGTAGCGGAACATGCGGCACTCGGCACACGCCCCGCGGCGGGCCCATTCGCGGTTGCGGAAGGGCTCGAAGCGGTGCTCCCACACGTCCCAGAACGAGTCGGCGTAGATGTTGCCCTGGTGGTAGTCGGCGCGGATCGACGTGCAGCCCGATATGGCGCCGTCGACGCGCACCGAGGCGACCGAAACGCCCGCGGCGCACTGGTAGAAGTGGTCGCGCACCTCCGCCTCGTAGCCGCCCAGAAACCCCTCGCAGGCGTAGCTGGCGGCGATCCGCCCCTCCTTGCGCGTGCGGCGGATGAAGTCGAGCAGGCGGCGGAAGTCGGCGTCGCCCAGACGCAGCGTCGCATCGGCGGCGGCGCGCCCCGCGGGGAAGATCGTGAACAGACGCCACGAGCGCACCCCCTCGGCAATGAGCATGTCGCGGAAGGCCTCGAGCTGCGGCACGAGCGGCGCCGTGACGCAGGTCACCACGTCGTAGGTGAGCCCCTGCTCGCGCACGATGAGCCGCAGGGCGTCGAGCGCCCGGTCGTAGCTGCGCGGATTGCGGCGCACGTAGTTGTGCTCGGCCTCGAAGCCGTCGAGGCTGAGCGACACGGTGGCCAGCCCCGCGTCGCGCAGCGTGCGGAGCCGCGCCGCGGTGAGGGCCATGCCGTTGGTCACCATGCCCCACGCATAGCCGCGGCGCGCGACCTCGGCGCCCGCCTCCTCCAGATCGTCGCGCAGCAGCACCTCGCCGCCCGAGAAGACGACGAGCACCTCCGCAGGATCAACGTGGGGCGTCACCTCCTCGTCGAGCACCCGCAGGAAATCGGCCAGCGGCATGTCGGGTACGGCGGGCTCGGTGCGGCAGTCGCTGCCGCAATGGCGGCACGAGAGGTTGCAGCGCAGCGTGCACTCCCAGAAAAGGGTGTCGAGCCGGTGCTCGGCCGCCTTCGCGCGGTAGAGATCCGAAAATATGTTCAGAGCCAGCCTCTTGCGCAGACCCAGGCGGCGGCCGTTCATCGCTCGCCGGCGCGCTCCCCGACGGCCGGGTCGGCGACTTCGGAGGCCTCGCGCTGCTGCTGCTGCTGCTGCTGCTGCGCGTCGAGGCGCTCGGGACGCGGCGTGGGCACGCCGTACATGACCATGATGCGCAGGCTGTCGCGCTGCTCGATGCGCTCCCCGCCCTCGGCGGCGTCGCGCCGGGGGGCGTTCTTCACCGTCGAGCAGGCCGTCGAGAACCCGAGCAGCGCCGCAAGGGCGAGTTTCCATTTTCTATTCATAGGCTTCCCAAGGGGGCTTTTTCCCCGAAACAAATGTAATAAAATTTCGCCGAACCCGAAAAATTAACCCGAAAAGTTTTGACGGCCACGCATTTTTGCGTTACTTTGCCGAACACTTTAACATTTATTACTATGAAAGGTCAAGTCAAGTGGTTCGATAGCAAGAAAGGCTACGGATTCATCACGGGCGAGAACGGCAAAGAGATCTTCGTTCACTTCACGGGCATCGTCTCGGACGGTTTCAAGTCGCTCAACGAAGGACAGAAGGTCGAGTTCGAAGTCGGCAGCGGTGCCAAGGGCGAACAGGCTGTGAACGTAACTGTAGTCGAATAAACTATAATTACCATTCACTTCACTCGAAGGCGGGTCTCCACGAAGGGGGTCCGCCTTTGTGCGGAGCGCCGCCCGGGGCGATCTTCGCCCGCGGCTTGCAGGATTGAAAAAAAAGCCGTAATTTCGGGCGGCGAAATTCCATCGGAACACAAGTTTTCAAACACATAAAAGCCAAAACCATGAAAGAAGCTATCGCTATTCTGACCGGCGGCGGACCGGCCCCCGGCATGAACACCGTCGTGGGCAGCGTCGCCAAGGCGTTCCTGCGCCAGGGTTACCGCGTGATCGGCCTGCACGAGGGCTATACGGGTCTGTTCAACCCCTCGCCCCGCACCGTGGACATCGACTATCCGATGGCCGACGGCATCTTCAACCAGGGCGGTTCGTTCCTGCAGATGAGCCGCTTCAAGCCGACCGACGCCGACTTCGAGAACAACTTCAACCTCAAGCTCTTCACCGAGAACAACATCAAGCTGCTCGTCACGGTGGGCGGCGACGACACCGCCTCGACGGCCAACCGCATCGCCAAGTTCCTGGAGAAGAAGCAGTACCCCATCGCCAACATCCACGTGCCGAAGACCATCGACAACGACCTGCCCCTCCCGAAGGGCACGCCGACGTTCGGCTACGAGTCGGCCAAGGACAAGGGTGCAGTCATCGCCCGTGCCGTCTATGTCGACGCACGCACGAGCGGCAACTGGTTCGTGCTGGCAGCCATGGGCCGCTCGGCCGGCCACCTGGCATTCGGCATCGGCGAGGCCTGCCACTACCCGATGATCGTCATCCCCGAGATGTTCGACAAGACGGAGATCACCGTCGAGAAGATCGTCAACCTGGTGATCTCGTCGATCATCAAGCGCAAGATCATGGGCATGGACTACGGCGCCGCCGTCATCTCGGAGGGCGTCTTCCACTCGCTCTCCGACGAGGAGATCCGCAAGAGCGGCGTGCACTTCACCTACGACGACCACGGCCACCCCGAGCTGGGCAAGGTGTCGAAGGCGCACATCTTCAACGAGATGATCGAGAAGAAGCTCAAGGAGCTGGGTATCAAGGTCAAGAGCCGCCCCGTGGAGCTCGGCTACGAGATCCGCTGCCAGACCCCGATCGCCTACGACCTGACCTACTGCTCGGAGCTGGGTATCGGCGTGCTGAAGCTCTTCAAGGAGGGCAAGACGGGCTGCATGGTCTACGTCGACTCGGAGGGCAACGTCGCTCCGCTCTACCTGAAGGACCTGCAGGATCCCACGACGGGCAAGATTCCGCCCCGTCTGGTCGACATCTCGTCGGACAAGTTCTCGTCGGTGGTGGACAACATCCTCAACGCCGTCACGGAGGCCGACTACGAGGCTGCCAAGCAGTATGTGGCCGACCCCGCAGCCTTCGACTTCTACAAGATCCTCAACTGGAAGTAAGCGCCGCAAGGCGACCCGATGCGAATCCCGCCCGGCTCGTGCAGCCGGGCGGGATTTTTCGTCTGTGCCGGAGGGGAGATCGCCTGCGCGGAGAATCCTGCGCGGACCGCCGCGCCCGCTCCGGGCACGCACCCCCCTGCTCGGGGACCAGCTGCCTACTCGGGCAGACCGACGCGCTCGACCTCGGCGAGGATCTCGTCGCGCAGCGAGCGCGGGGCGACGCTGCGGCGCAGCACCAGCATATAGGAGCGGCGGATCTGCTCGCGCAGGAAGGCGTCGGGCAGATCGCCGTCGGTGCGAATGCCGTTCCAGTGGCGCTTGTTGAAGTGGTAGGCCGGCCCCACCTCGGCGTAGCGCTCGCGCAGGGCGATCGCCTCGTCGGGATCGCACTTCACGGCCACGGTCGCGAAATCGACCATGTCGGCGCAGGCATACATCCGCCCGCCCACCTTGTAGACGAGCGTCGTCTCGTCGAACGGGGTCGACTCTTCGGTCATCGGCAGCGACAAGCAGTAGTCGCGGAAGGAGAGAACGTCCATGGAAGTAGAAAGTAAAAAGTATAAAGTGAGAAGTAAAAAGTAAAAAACGAGAAGTGAAAAGTACTTAAGTATAAAACGAGGCGGCACAGCGGACGGACTGCGACAGCGGCAACCCCACCCCGCCCCACGTTTCACTTTTTACTTTTTACTTTTTACTTCTCACTTATTACTTGAATCCGCGCTCACCACCACCCGGATCGCCCGGTGGAGGATCTCGAAACTCAGGGGCGAGCCGCCCAGCAGCTCGCCGTCGACCTCCAGCGGCACCTCGGGCGACGACTCGATGCGGATGCGGCTGCCGCGCTCCTGCAGGATGTGGCGGATGCGGTAGATGCCGCCGTTGAAGAGGTAGCGAACCCGGAAGAGGATGTGCCAGAAGTGGACGGGCCGCACGAGCGAGACGTCGAACATGCCGTCATCGGCCACGGCGGCCGGCAGCTGCTGCATGCCCGCGGTGTTGAACTTGCAGATGCCGATGGCCACCGACAGCAGCAGGTCGTTGTAGACCAGGCGGTCGTCGACCCACACCTTCACGCCCGTCGACTTGTAGCGGAAGAACGAGCGGACCAGACACCACGTGCGGCGCAGGCCGCCCGTGCGCCCCTTGTTGCGCAGGTGGGCGATGCGCCCCATGACATAGGCCTCGAAGCCCACGCCCGCCGCGTTGGCCATGTAGCGGCTCTGGCGGTAGTGGGCCTCCTCGTAGCTCACCACCCCCACGTCCTGTAGGAACGAGCGCTCCTCGGCGATGGCGCGCACGGCCTCGCCGTAGCGGCCCGAGAGGCCGAACGAGCGGACCCAGCCATTGCCCGAGCCCACGGCCACGACGGCCAGCAGCACCTCGTGGGGCGCCGCCTCCTGCTGGATGAAGAGCCCGTTGACCACCTCGTGCAGCGTGCCGTCGCCGCCCACGACGATGATGCGTCGGTAGCCCTGCCGCACGGCCGCCACGGTGAGCTCCGTGGCATGGCACTTGTGCTCCGTGAACACGGGTTCGTATACCACGCCGGCCTCGCGCAGCAGGCGCGAGACGAGGGGAAAATCGTCGAGCCCGCGGCCTTCGCCGGCCGCGGGGTTGACGATCATGAACCACTTCCTGTCGGTCGTCGATTCCAAAGCTGCGGTCTACTTGCGGGGAACGTTGCGCAGCGTATGGACCAGGAAGTCGTAGAACTTGCCGACCGAGGCGATCTCCACCTTCTCGTCGGGCGAGTGGGGGTAGCAGATCGTGGGTCCGAACGAGATCATGTCGAGCGAAGGGTAGTTGCTGCCGATGATGCCGCACTCCAGACCGGCGTGGATGGCCGTCACGAGCGGCTTGCGGCCGTAGAGCGCCTCGTAGGACTCGGTCATGGCCTTCAGGATGGGCGACTCCATGTCGGGGTTCCAGCCGTTGTAGGCGCCCGAGAGCTCGGTCGCAGCGCCGGCCAGATCCATCACCGCCGAGATCGCCTCGCCCAGAGCCTCCTTGGCCGAGTTGACCGAGCTGCGCAGCAGGCACTGCATCTTCACGCAGCGGCCGTCCGAGACCACGCGCGCCAGGTTCGTGGAGGTCTCCACCAGCCCGGGCATCGCCTCCGACATGCGCTCGACGCCGTCGGGGCACGCCACCACGGCACGCATCAGGCGCCGGGCAGCCTCGCCGGCGATGACCTCAGAGGGCTGCTCGCACGGCTCGGCGAAGATGCGGATGGCATCCTCCACGCCGGCATATTCGGCCTGCACGGTCTTCTCGTAGGCGGCCACCGCAGCCTCGAACGCCGCGCCGTCGGGCACCGTGACCACGGCCACAGCCTCGCGCGGGATGGCGTTGCGCAACCCGCCGCCGTCGACCGAGGCGATCGACACGCCCTCGGTGCGGTTCAGAAGACGGAAGAGCAGCTTGTTGGCGTTGGCGCGCTGAGCCACGATCTGGATGCCCGAGTGGCCGCCCTTGAGCCCCTTGACACAGAGCCGGTAGGCCTTGCAGCCGGCCGGTGCGGGCTCGGTGGCGTAGTCGAGCGTGATGTTGGCGTCCAGACCGCCGGCGCAGCCCACGTAGAGTTCGCCCTCGGTCTCCGAGTCGAGGTTGAGCAGGATGTCGCCCTGCAGAAGGCCCGCCTTGAGCCCAAAGGCGCCGTCCATGCCGGTCTCCTCGGTTGCGGTGAAGAGCGCCTCCAGCGGGCCGTGGACCAGCGTGCTGTCCTCCAGCACGGCGAGAATCGCAGCCGCGCCGATGCCGTTGTCGGCCCCGAGCGTCGTGCCGTCGGCCGTCACCCAGTCGCCGTCGATATAGGCGTCGATGGGGTCCTGCTCGAAGTCGAAAGTCTTGTCGTTGTTCTTCTGCGGCACCATGTCGAGGTGGGCCTGCAACACCACGCCCTTGCGGTCCTCCATGCCCGGCGTGGCGGGCTTGCGCACGTAGACGTTGTGCGCCTCGTCCTCGCTGCACTCGAGCCCCAGGGAGCGGGCGACGCCCGCCACGTAGGCGCGGATCGCCTCCTCGTGGCCCGAGGGACGGGGGATGCGCGCGATCTGCGCGAAATGTTTCCACACGAGCTCCGGTCGGAGCGCCGTCAAATCTCTGTTCATAACTATTTCAGTTTAAGGTCAGTATATTTTCATTTTCGTTCGGTTCGCAGCCGGCGTCCGGCTCTTCTCTTTTTCGGGCCGCAGCCAGCGCCCGGCTAAGAGCCGGGGGGGGCGTTTGCAGCCCGCAGCCAGCGGAGGGGCCGGCGAGCCTTCGGGCGAGACGAGCAGCCCTCCGCGCCAGGTGGCTGCGAGCTGCCGAAGCCTGCGGCTTCGGGATTCTGGCGCTTTTTGTTCCGGCAAAAAGCGCCGCAAAAAGCCGGCCCGCTGACGAAAAAGGCTGTCCGACGACGTCTAACGCTGGCTCGGGGCGCCTCGTCGCGGGTTTGCAAGCAAACCGGCCCCCTCGCTCGCGCTTTTAGCCGCCGTCCGACGGCCGCCTTTTTCGCCGGACGGGAGGTGGCGGCGCCATCGGCGGCGCAATGCACAATTATTCATTCCCGGCCTCGGGCTGGGCAGCCCGCAGCCACCCATCATTTGCGAAACGACGGCCAAAGGCCGGCAGCCCGCAGCCACCCCGGGCGAAGGCCCGCAACTCTTGACAGAGCATGCTTGCCTTCGCTGGCTGCGTCCGAGAACAAATCTCTTAGCCGGACATTGCAGCTGCGTAGCCCGCAGCCTGCGGAGTGCCGCCACGAGCCTCGGGCGAGGTGCGGGCCGCAGCCTCCGGCGGCTGCGGCCCGCCGGCCTTCGGCCGTCATTTCCGGCACACCCCATCCCCCGCCTTCCATATTTCTCACTCTTTACTTATCACTTTCCCCCTCCTGCTTATCGAACGCCTCCACGATCTGCTTCACCAGCGGGTGGCGCACGATGTCGCGGCGGTCGAACTCCACGAAGCCGATCCCCTCGACCCGCCGCAGGTACTCCTGCGCCCGCACCAGTCCGCTGTCGGCGCGGCGCGGCAGGTCGATCTGCGTCACGTCGCCCGTCACGATGAAGCGGGCGTTGCGGCCCATGCGCGTGAGGAACATCTTGATCTGCGCGAGGGTCGTATTCTGCGCCTCGTCGAGGATGACGAAGGCGTTGTCGAGCGTCCGCCCGCGCATGTAGGCCAGCGGTGCTATCTGCACGGTCCCCTCCTCCAGATACTTTTGCAGCTTGGCCGGCGGGATCATGTCGTTCAGCGCGTCGTACAACGGCTGGAGGTAGGGGTCGAGCTTCTCCTTCATGTCGCCGGGCAGGAAGCCCAGCTTCTCGCCCGCCTCCACGGCCGGGCGCGTGAGGATGATGCGCCGCACCTGCTTCTCGCGCAACGCGCGCACGGCCAGGGCGATGGCCGTGTAGGTCTTGCCCGAGCCCGCGGGCCCCACGGCAAAGAGCAGGTCGCACGTGTCGTAGAGCTTCACGAGCCGCTGCTGGTTGACCGTGCGGGCGCGCACGATGTTGCCGTTGTTGCCGTAGACGATCACGTCCTTGTCGACCGGCGCCTCGTGCGGCGCCACGGCCTCGCCCGAGAAGCACTGGTCCACGACCTCCGACGAGATGTGGCCGTACTTGATGTAGTAGGCCACCAGCCCCTCCATGCGGCGGGCGAAGCGCGCCGTCTCGGCCTCCGCGCCCAGCACCCTGAGCGACGACCCGCGCGCCACGATCCGCAGCGAGGGGTGCAGTTCGCGGATACGGTCCAGGTAGGCCTCCTGCGGGCCGTAGAGCTCGCGCGGATCGACCCCTTCGATCTCGATCTGTCTGCCGACTGCCTCCTGTGTCATAGACTAAAAGATGTAGCCGAAGCTGAGTGCGAAGTTGTGCTGGCGGAGCTTGTCGAGCATGTGGCCCGAGGGGAGCGCCACATCCTCCTTGCCCTTGAACTGGCCGTTGTAGCGCAGGTCCACGAGCAGGTGGCGCATGATCTGCACCCCGGCACCCACCGTGAAGGAGAGCGACGGCCGCACGCGCCCGAAGTCGAGCAGATCGCGCGCCGACTTCTGCTTGCAGTCGTTCATGACGGTGAACACCGGGCCGGCGTAGATGCGCACGGGGCGCAGCAGACGCAGCGAGACGAGCACCGGCACGTCGATCGAGCTCGACTTGAGGTTGAGCTCCGGCTCGCCCTCGGGACGCAGGCGCAGTCCCTGTCGGACGTAGAGGATCTGCGGCTCGATGGCGAAGGCGCCGAAGTCGACGGCCGTGACGATGCCGGCCTGCCAGCCCAGCTTGTTGCGGACGGCGGTGGCGTCGTCCGAGGTCGAGAAGTCGACGATGTTCAGACCGGCCATGCCGCCCCACTCCAGCTTCACGCGCGGACGCTGCGCCCGAGCGGGCAGCACGGCAAGCGCAAGAAACGCGATTATCAACAGTTTACGCATAATTCGCATGTTATCATATGGTGGTTCATTCACTCCTCGTGGCGCCGCGCGGCGGTGCGGCGGCAGCCTCTTCTCCGCTCAAAGTTACGCTTTTTTCCGCCAAAACCCGACCCCGGCGCCGATTTTTTTCGCGGCCCGGCCACGTATGCGGCCGCAGGCCCCCGCAGTGCGGCACAGTACAGAAACCGCGCCGAAACCGCGCACCCGGGCGGCGCCGATTTTCGCACGGGCAGGGCCCGAATACGGCCGGACGGCACGGCGGGGAGGTTCAGCGATTCTTCGCACGTCGTGTCCGATAGCTCCGCTCGCGCCGGGCGGGCGGACTTATCGAACACTTCCGATCCCTTTTGCGTATCCCGAGAATGGCGGCGAATGCCCAACTTCGCACCGCAAAACCGACACGTCCCACGCCCATGAAACGCATCGCCGCGCTGTGCGCCGCCCTTCTGTCGACCGCCTGCCGGGTCGAATACCACCCCTACGACACCCGCATCGAGGGCCGGCGGGAGATCAACTCCGCCAACATCGCCCGCATCGAGGCGGCGTGCGCCGAGCGGACGACGATCCGCCTGGCCCTCATCAGCGACACGCAGCGCCACTACGACGAGACGGCGGCGGCCGTGCGGGCGCTCAACGCGCGCGACGATGTGGACTTCGTGATCCACGCGGGCGACATGACCGACTTCGGCATGCGGGCCGAGTTCGAGCGGCAGCGCGACCTGCTCGAGCGCCTGCGCGTCCCCTATGTCGTGCTGCCGGGCAACCACGACTGCCTGGCCACCGGCGAGCGGATCTTCACCGAGCTGTTCGGCCCGGTCGACTTCGCATTCACGGCCGGGAGCGTGCGCTTCGTCTGCCTGAACACCAACGCCCTGGAGTTCGGCCACGACACACCGGTGCCCAACTTCGACTTTCTCGAACGGCAGATAGCCGACCCGCCCGCCCGGGTGCGGACGAGCGTCGCAGTCATGCACGCCCGGCCCGGCACCGAGCAGTTCGACAACAACGTGGCCCGGCTCTTCCACCGCACGCTCCGGCAGCTCCCCGGCCTGCAGTGCTGCCTCAACGGCCACGGACACCGATTCGCGGCCGAGGAGCTCTTCGACGACGGGATCGTCTACTACCAGTGCGACGACATCGGCCGGAAGGCCTACCTGCTCTTTACCCTCACCGAAGAGGGCTACGACTATGAACGGGTGGAATTTTAGCAGGGCGGCCCTGCTCGCGGGAGCCCTGCTGCTCCTTCGGCCCGCGGGGGCCCAAGAGCCGACGACGAAACAGAGGCCGGCGGCAGAGCTGGGGCAGGCGACCGAGCCGGGGCGGCCGGCAGATCCAGCGGCAGCGAAGAGGGAGCGGCGGCCGCTCGACCGGCGCGTCCACCGGGGATACGAGGGGTGGGAACGACTGATCCCCACGCACGTCAAGGCGCAGTACGCCGGCGGCATGGGGCTGCTGTCGCTCGGCTGCGGGTGGGACTACGGGCGCAAATGCCGCTGGGAGACCGACCTCTCGGTCGGGGTGCTGCCCGGCGCCTGGTCCGACCGCACGCACGCGGTCTTCGCCCTGCGGCAGAACTACATCCCGTGGAGCATCCGCTGCTGCCGACGGCTCTCGGTCGAGCCCCTCGCGGCGGGCATCTACCTCACCCTCATCACGGGCGAGCAGTACTGGGTGCGCGAGCCCGACAAATACCCAAGCAGCCGCTACTACGGCTTCACCTCGCGCCTGCGCCCCACCCTCTACGTCGGGCAGCGGCTCACCTACCACCCGAAAAGCGACGGACCCGTGCGCGGCGTCACGCTCTACTACGAGCTGAGCGCCAACGACCTCGACATCGTGGCCAAGTGCGGCAACAAGACGCTCGGGCTCTCGCAGATCGTCCGCTTCTCGTGCGGCGTCAAGCTCCAGCTGCTGCGGTAGGCAGAAGGCGCGCGCCGGAAACCGGGCCGGGCGGGCATACGAAAAAAGCGGAAGAGTTTCATCTTCCGCTTTGGTACCCCCCCAGGGGCTCGAACCCTGGACCCCAACATTAAGAGTGTCGTGCTCTACCAACTGAGCTAGAGAGGCAGCAATCGTTTGTTTTTCGTACCCCCCCAGGGGCTCGAACCCTGGACCCCAACATTAAGAGTGTCGTGCTCTACCAACTGAGCTAGAGAGGCATCAATCATTTGCCGATTGCGAGTGCAAAGATAAGGCGGTTTTTCGAATCTGCAAAATATTATTCGATTTTTTTCACTCCCGGCCGTCTCCGGGCCGGAGAACGGCAGCCCGGCAGCCCTCCGGTGGGCGGAGCCGCCGACGGCCGCCGCGCCCCGAGATGCGTTTCGGAGCCGATATTTTCGCGATCCGTTATTTTTTTCGTATCTTCGCAAGGATAAAGCGCCGCCCCGGCGGCCGCGCACGGACAGAACCGACAAACCTGAAAACACCTAATAAATATGTACACCTTCGACAACCGGGTGGTCATCACCCTCGACGCCGGCGGCACCAACCTCGTGTTCGGGGCCATGCAGGCCAACCAGTTCATCGTCGATCCGATCACGCTGCCCTCCAACGCCTCCGATCTGGACAAGTGCCTCCAGACGATGGTCGAGGGCTTCCGGCAGGTCATCGGCCGGCTCAAGGAGCAGCCCGTGGCGATCAGCTTCGCCTTCCCCGGCCCGGCCGACTACCCCAACGGCATCATCGGCGGCTACCTGCCCAACTTCCCCTCGTTCCGCGAAGGCGTGGCGCTGGGTCCCTACCTCGAATACAAGCTGGGGCTGCCCGTCTTCATCAACAACGACGGCGACCTGTTCGCCTACGGCGAGGCGCTGGGCGGCGCGCTGCCCGAGGTCAACGCGCGGCTGGAGAAGCTGGGCAGCGCCAAGCGCTACGGCAACCTGCTGGGCTACACCTTCGGCACGGGCTTCGGCATGGGCATGGTGGTCGACCGCAAGCTCAACCGCGGCGATAACTCGTGCGTGGAGACCTTCTGCCTGCGCCACAAGAAGATGCCCGACATCATCGTCGAGGACGGCGTGGCCGTGCGCGCCGTCAAGCGCGTCTACGGCGAGCTGTCGGGCGACCGCGACCACAAGTTCGAGCCCAAGGAGATCTGCGAGATCGCCGACGGCAAGCGTGCGGGCGACGCCGAGGCGGCCCGCGCGGCATTCGCCGAGCTGGGCGAGATCGCCGGCGACGCCATGGCCACGGCCGCGACGCTCACCGACGGTCTGGTCGTCATCGGCGGCGGCATCACCGCGGCACGCCGCTACATCATGCCCGCGCTGCTGCGCGAGATGCGCTCGAAGATCCACCAGATCGACGGCTCGGAGCTCGACCGCGTGCAGATGAAGGTCTACGACCTGGACGACGAGGAGGAGTTCCACCTCTTCGCCCGCGGCGACCAGCGCACGCTGAAGGTCTACGGCACCGACCGCTACGTGGCCTACGACCCGCAGAAGCGCATCGGCGTGATGATCTCGAAGCTGGGGGCCAGCCGCGCCATCTCGGTGGGCGCCTACGCCTTCGCACTGAGCCAGCTCGACGCACAGCAGCAGAAATAACCCGACAAACGACGACAACCATGTACAAATTCCGACCTATTCTGAAATCGACGATCTGGGGCGGCGAAAAGATCGCCCCCTACAAGCAGATCGCAACCGACCAGCGGCAGATCGGCGAGAGCTGGGAGCTCTCGGGCGTCGCAGGCAACGAGTCGGTCGTGGCCGAGGGCCCCGACGCCGGCATGACCCTGCCCGAGCTGATCGCCCGCGACGGCGCCGCGCTGCTGGGCCGCGCCAACGCCGAGCGCTTCGGCGCCGAGTTCCCGCTGCTCATCAAGTTCATCGACGCACGCCAGGACCTCTCGATCCAGGTGCACCCCGACGACCGCCTGGCCGCCGAGCGCCACCGGTCGAAGGGCAAGACCGAGATGTGGTACGTCGTGGCGGCCGACGAGGGGGCCCATCTGCGCTCGGGCTTCGCCAAGCGGGTCACGCCCGCCGAGTACGAGGCCAGCGTCGCCGACAACACGATCACCGACCTGCTGGCCGACTACGCGATCGCCCCGGGCGACGTCTTCTTTCTCCCCGCGGGACGCATCCACGCCATCTGCACGGGCTGCTTCGTGGCCGAGATCCAGCAGACGTCGGACATCACCTACCGCATCTACGACTACGGCCGCACGGGCGCCGACGGCAAGCCGCGCGAGCTGCACACCGAGCTGGCGCGCGAGGCCATCGACTACGCCGTGCTGCCCGACTACCGCACCCGCTACGAGGCGGCCAAGGACCGCGAGGTCGAGCTGGTGTCGTGCCCCTACTTCACGACCTCGCTGCTCGACCTCTCGGCCGAGAAGGAGATGGACCTCTCGGCGCTCGACTCGTTCCTCGTGGCGATCTGCATGGAGGGCCGCGGCACGATCGCCGACGACCGGGGCGGCGTGCTGCCGATCCACCAGGGCGAGACGGTGCTCGTGCCCGCCAGCGTCGGCGCGCTGCACCTGCGCCCCGAGGGCGGGATGAAGCTGCTGACGAGCTGCATCCGCTGACGCGAAGCGCCTCCGCATCGGACGGTGCGTCATAACGGCAACCTGCCGCGTCGTTATCGGGCCTCGGGCTCGGTCGTTTACGTAGGGTAAACTCCCTCAACGCCTTGCATCTTGCTCATTCTGACGCACCTTAAATGGCGTGTGCCGAAATTTTCATTTCGGCACACGCCATTTTTTGCGTTTTTTCGCGCCGGAAGATTGCACGGGTGCGTTCTTTTGTGTAATTTTGAGGGTGTGTAAACCCATTTAAGCTACCCGATACCCATGAAAGACCACCTGATGCGGATCGCATCGCAATTCGCGCTCGAAGGCGCCATCCGCTCCATCGACCCGCTGGGCGGGGGATTCATCAACGACACCTTCATCATCCGCACCGAAGGTGAGGCGCCCGACTACATCCTCCAGCGCAAGAACAAGAACATCTTCCCCGACGTGCCGGCCATGATGGAGAACATCCGCAAGGTCTCCGAGCACATCGCCCGCCGCGTGGCGGCCGAGGGGGGCGATCCCGCGCGCGAGGCGATGACGGTGGTACCCACCCGCGACGGCGCGCTCTGCCACTGCGACGAGCAGGGCGAGTTCTGGGCCGTGTGCGTCTTCATCGCCGACACGGTGGCCTACGACAAGGCCGACTCGGAGGCGCTGGCCGAGAAGGGCGGCGAGGGCATCGGGCGCTTCCAGGCGCTGCTTTCCGACTTCAGCGAGCCCCTGGCCGAGACGATCAAGGGCTTCCACAACATCCGCCACCGCTTCGAGCAGTGGGACGAGGCCCTGAAGCGCGACGCCGCGGGCCGCGTGGCCTCGCTCGGCGAGGAGATCGACTGGATCGAGTCGCGCCGCGAGGAGACCATGGCCTTCTGGCGTCTGGTCGAGGAGGGGACGATCCCCACGCGCGTGACCCACAACGACACCAAGATCAGCAACATCCTCTTCGACCGCGCGGGGCGCGTGCTGTGCGTGATCGACCTCGACACGGTGATGAACTCCACCTCGCTCAACGACTTCGGCGACGCCATCCGCTCCTACTGCAACACGGGCGCCGAGGACGACCCCGAGCTCGACCGCGTGGAGCTGTCGCTGCCGATGTTCCGCGCCTACACCCGGGGCTACCTCTCGCAGCGCGCGCGGCAGCTCGTGCAGGCGGAGATCGACCACCTGGCCTTCTCGGCGCGCTACATCACCTACGAGCAGGTGCTGCGCTTCCTGATGGACTACATCGACGGCGACACCTATTATAAAACGACCTCGCCCGACCACAACCTCGTGCGTACCCGCGCGCAGTACAAGCTGTTGCAGAGCATGGAGCGGCAGTACGACGCCATGTGCGCCGTCGTGCGCGAGCTGGCCGAAGAGTACAAGTAACACCCTCAGGCAACACCCATGGAGCTCATTCCCAAGATCGAGGGCGTCGACCCGCACGACGCCGAAGCCGTCGATCGCGTCTTCGCCGCCGTCGCGGCGCAGCCGATCGCCTGCTGCAACTGGCCCGAGGCCTACCCCTACGCGCCGAAAGTCGCCTTCCGCATCTTCCACACGGGGGCGTGGCTCATGCTGCGCTTCGAGGTGGAGGAGCGCTACACGGCCGCGCGCGTCGCCGAGGACAACGGCCGCGTGTGGACCGACTCGTGCGTCGAGTTCTTCTTCGCGCCGGGCGACGAGGCGGGCTACTACAACTTCGAGACCTCGTGCATCGGCCGCATGCTGGTGGGCTACCGCCGCACCCACGCCGACGCCGTACACGCGTCGGAGCAGATCATGCGCCGCATCCTGCGCACGCCGACCATCGGCTCGGAGCCCTTCGACGAGCGGCTGGGCGACAACAGCTGGCAGATGACGCTGGCCATCCCGCCCGAGGCGCTCTTCCGCCACTCGGTCGACGACTGGAGCGGCATGGAGGCGCGCATGAACCTCTACAAGTGCGGCGACGAGCTCTCGCGGCCCCACTTCCTCTCGTGGCGCCCCATCGCGGCCGCGAAGCCCAACTTCCACCTGCCGGAGTTCTTCGGCCGGGTGAAGTTCGAGCAGTGAACGCAAAGACAACGATAACCCATAAAACAACATGAAAAGCAAGTATTCCTTACCCAAGGACGGCGGACTGATCGCCGAGTCGACGCCGCGCGACATCCTCCACCGCTACGAGAAGATGCCGACGACGGTATTCGAAACCGAGTCGGAGGGCGCGCAGTGCATCGCCGACCGCATCGTGGCCGCCATCAACGCGCACCGGGGCACGGAGCCCTTCGCGCTGGGTCTGACCACCGGCCGCACGCCGCTGGGTCTCTACCGCGAGCTGGCCGAGCGCCACGCGCGCGGCGAGGTGTCGTTCCGCAACGTGGCCGTCTACAGCCTCGACGAGTTCTACCCCATCGCCTCGACCGAGCAGCAGAGCCGCAACTACCGCATCCACGAGGATCTGCTCAACCACGTGGACATCCTCCCCGAGAACGTACACATCCTCGACGGCACGCTGCCCAAGGAGCAGCTGGCCGAGTACTGCGACGCCTACGACAAGGCGGCGCGCAAGATCGACCTGATGATCATCGGCATCGGCGAGGACGGCCAGATCGGCTTCAACGAGCCGGGCTCCTACGCCAAGTCGCGCACGCGCCTGGTGCAGCTCTCGCACGGCTCGCGCAAGACCCAGGCCGGGGCTTTCCACAGCCTGGAGCACACCCCCAAGATGGCCATCACGATGGGCATCGACACGGTGATGCACGCCAGCCGCATCATCCTCATGGCGTGGGGCGAGAACAAGGCGCGCATCCTGCGCGAGGTGGTCGAGGGCGAGGTCTCGGCCCAGGTTCCGGCGTCGCACCTCCAGGCCCACGCCGACATCGAGGTGGTGACCGACGAGAACGCCGCCCAGCTCTTCACGCGCGAGGTGGCCCCCTGGCTGGTGGGCCCCTGCCGCTGGACGCCCAAGTTCATCCGCAAGGCCGTGGTATGGCTGTGCGGCGTGGTCGACAAACCGATCCTCAAGCTCACCTACAAGGACTACATCGAGAACTCGCTGGGCGAGCTGCTGGAGCAGGGCCGCACCTTCGACCAGATCAACATCGACGTCTTCAACGACCTGCAACACACCATCTCGGGGTGGCCGGGCGGCAAGCCCAACGCCGACGACTCGACGCGCCCCGTGCCCTCGTCGCCCTTCCCCAAGCGCGTGGTGGTCTTCTCGCCCCACCCCGACGACGACGTGATCTCGATGGGCGGCACGTTCATCCGTCTCGTGCAGCAGGGTCACGACGTGCACGTGGCCTACGAGACGTCGGGTAACGTCGCCGTGCACGACGACGTGGTGCTCCAGCACATCGACGCCGCCCGCGAGCTGGGCTACGGCGACCGCTATGCCGAGGTCGAGCGCATCATCGCCGAGAAGAAGGCCGGCGAGCCCGAGCCGCGCGCGTTGCTCGAGCTCAAGGGCGCCATCCGCCGCTCGGAGGCCCGCGGCGCCGTCCGCTCGTTCGGTCTGAACCCCGACACCAACGCCCACTTCCTCAACCTGCCCTTCTACGAGACGGGCGGCATCAAGAAGGGCCAGCTGTCGGACGCCGACACCGAGATCATCGTCAAGCTCCTGCGCGAGGTGAAGCCCCACCAGATCTACGCCGCCGGCGACCTGGCCGACCCCCACGGCACGCACCGCGTCTGCATGGAGGCCGTGCTGGAGGCGCTGGAGGTGGTCAAGAACGACGACTGGATGAAGGAGTGCCACCTGTGGCTCTACCGCGGCGCCTGGATGGAGTGGGATCTGGGCATGGTCGACATGGCGGTGCCCCTGTCGCCCGACGAGCTCATCAAGAAGCGCCACGCCATCTACCGCCACCTCTCGCAGAAGGACATCATGCCCTTCCCGGGCGATGACCCGCGCGAGTTCTGGCAGCGCGCCGAGGAGCGCACGCAGAACACCGCCCGCCTCTACGACAAGCTCGGCATGGCCGAATACCAGGCCATCGAGGTCTTCGTGAGGATGTTCTGACACGCCCGCCGACCCGATGCAGGGGTCGCACCGCGCACCGCCGGGGTGCGGCTCCTGCTCTCGTCCGCCGGGTTCGCTTAATTTTCAATTTTCCACTTTCAACTCTCAATTTATGCGTCTTATTATCGAAGAGACATCGGCCAAAGTCGCCCAGTGGGCCGCCGACTATATCATCCGCCAGATCAATGCCAAAGCCCAGCACTCGGCTTCGCCCTTCGTGCTGGGTCTGCCCACCGGCTCGACGCCGCTGGAGACCTACAAGGAGCTCATCCGCCGCCACAAGGCCGGCGACGTATCTTTCAAGAACGTCATCACGTTCAACATGGACGAGTACGTGGGTCTGCCGCAGGAGCACCCCGAGAGCTACCACTCGTTCATGTGGAACAACTTCTTCTCGCACATCGACATCCTGCCCGAGAACGTCAACATCCTCGACGGCAACGCCGAGGACCTCGTGAAGGAGTGCGCCGACTACGAGGCGCGCATCGTCGAGGCCGGGGGCATCGACCTGTTCATGGGCGGCGTGGGCGAGGACGGCCACATCGCCTTCAACGAGCCCTTCTCGTCGCTCAACTCGCGCACGCGCCAGAAGACCCTGACGCTCGACACCATCCAGGTCAACGCCCGCTTCTTCGGCGGCGACGTCAACCTGGTGCCGAAGACGGCCCTCACGGTCGGCGTGGGCACGGTGCTCGCCTCGAAGCAGGTGCTGATCCTCGCCACGGGCCACAAAAAGGCCCGCGCCGTGCGCCACGGCGTCGAGGGTTCGTACAACCACCAGTGGACGATCTCGGCGCTGCAGGTGCACCCCAGCGGCATCCTCGTGTGCGACGACCCGGCCGCCGAGGAGCTGCGCGTGTCGACCTACCGCTACTTCAAGGACATCGAGCGCAACAACCTGATCTAAACCCTCGCGGCCTCCGCCGCGCACGGCCCGCCTCCCCCACCCGGGAGGCGGGCTTTTTAATTCATCATGCGAAATTCACAATTCATAATCCGGGCCGCGCACGACAGAATTTTTCGGGACGCAGCCGGCGCCCCACTTCTCACTTTTTACTTATTACTTTTACTCTCGACCCGCAGGGTCGTGTAGCCCGCAGCCTTCCAGGGCAAAGGCCCGACACATACACATCTATAATACCGGACACAAAAAACACCGCCGCCCCACGACACTGGGACGGCGGTGTTTCGCCATGGCGCCGAAGCGC
>ERZ778514.504-NODE-504-length-35859-cov-5.718607_pt1 | contig 35859 bp, 36 predicted proteins | sample MGYA00510344_ERZ778514 | MGnify/ENA primary metagenome ERZ778514 (study PRJEB29527, sample SAMN07138968) | mouse gut metagenome | material: feces | host: mouse | place: China:Nanjing | collected 2016-01-25 ...
TGTTGCTCAGGAACTTATAAATAAAGTTAAATCAAAGTGTTGCGGAATTAAGGAAGAAGATATAAACTCGTCCCATTTATTGCATCCTCCTTTTCTTCCGAATGTTTTAAAATATAATCTGCTCCGTATTGTTGAGATATTGGAGTCGCTACAACAAATTAAGTTTGAAATTCTTTTTGGTTCAAAGTTTAATTTAATCAGCATGGATACACGATACTCAATCATGCTTAGTTTACACAAACTGTTCAACTTATTTGTGAAGTTGTCATATTCGCGGTTTATCAGTTTTTCAAGGTTTGCCCAATCTTTATTAGAAGGATGTAAATCGGATGTATTATCAGACATTCTGTAGAATGCTTGATATATAGGTGAGTTCATTATAGCCTCGTGTGCAGCAGCACGTTCTTTTATTCCGATTTCAGCAATGGTGTTAGATGAGAACAGCCGTTCCTTTTCGCGTTCAAGTTCTTTGCGAAGTTCAATGTTTTCTTTGTCTGTGCTTTCAATCCGTGATATGAGTTTTTCTATTTTTTGTTTATTCTTGTTGATGTGTTCTTCTGATTTTTTCAGGTTCTCATTCAGTATTTGTTCGGAATACTTGTGGCGTATTAATTGTTCCTTACGTTTAATCCTGCTGTATCTTATATATATTATAAGTGTTATCAGCAGTATTAAGGCAATAGCAGATGCAGATATGATTATTATAATGTTGCGGTTGTTTTTCTCTTGCAACATTATATTCTCTTTTTCTTTTTCTTTATAATTCATACGTGCAATAATATCTGTGCGTTTAATGGTCTTAACCGAGTCTTTATAGATATTGTACATTTTGAAGCAACGATTTGCCTCGGAATGATTTTTACGTTCAAGATATATCTCGGTGAGATTCTTGTAAGCATTCTCTTTTGCATAAACATCTCCAATATTTTCAAGTATCTTACAATAGTATAGCACAGAATCCTTATTTTCTTTTCTTTTATGTATGTCGCAGATAAGTGCAATTGTAGAGCTGCTGTCAATTAAACCAACGCTATTTAATTGTTTCTGAATATATTTATAAGCAGAGTCTGCTTGATTACGCATTTCATATAGATTTGATATATATCCGTTGATATTGGCAATAACGAACTTGTTTTTATATAGATTGGCTATGCGATATGCCTTCCAAAGTTGTTTAAAAGCCTTGTCATGTTCATCCTTTGCCTCATAAGCCGTTGAAATATCCCTTAATCCTAATATCATGCCAATAGTGTCATTTATTTCCTTGCTACATTTGTATGAAGCTGTGAACATTTTGAGTGATTCATCATACATTTCCTGGAAGTATTGCAAATATCCAATTTGGCTGTAGACTCTTGAAAGCAGTTCTGTATTGTCGCTGTCTATTAAAGCATCCTTTGATTTCTGCATATATGCAAGGGCCTGTGGTGCCTCTTTTAGTTCTCTATATATGCGCCCGGCATAATAATATGCTATAGGCAAAAGATCTTTATCGCCGTGTTTTTCATAATAATCAACAATAGCCGTGATGTTCTCTTTTTCTTCTTCCGGCTTCATTCTGTCGGCTTTGTCTTTAGCCTGTATACACAGCAGGCGGTAATACATCCTTGTATATTCTGGTGAATGGCCGATATCTTTTTTTATGCTCCGTAGTAAAGATATGGCGCTGTCCGCATTTGTGTTGCACAGGCTGTCCGCATTTTTTAATGATTTCGGATAGCTATGGCGGGTGCAGGCACAGGTCATGATGATAATGTAAGATATTGATGACAGTAATATTATCCTTATATGATTTGTGTAAGCAGATCTTGTTTTCATGTTATGCCGTTTGCTTGTAGTATTGTCTTGTATTTTATATATAGTGTGCAAATGTAATAAAATAATCCGTATAATCGTGATGATGATATAAAATATGTGGTTTATGTGATAATATGTAAATAATAGGTGTATGTGACTTTCTTTATGTTAAACCTATATTTATGTATATGCAGATATGTGCTTTTATATAAAATATGTATAATGGCAAACAACCTTATGCCATGACATACGCCATGGTATAAGGTTGTGATATGCAGGTCTTCTGACAGTTTCCTATTTATTGAATGTCAGCGTGGCAAATGCGCGTAATATTACAGTTTTCAAGCCGCTGTTAGGGTTGTTGTCCGTGTCGCCGCGGTATATGTTGTATGTGTTTATTTCTCCGTCGGGTGTCATGAAATAGTATGAATACAGGCTGCCGGCTGATTTTTCTATGATAATATCTTGTCCTAAGTTTATGAGGTTGCTGTTTATTGTCTCAAGGTTTTCCCTTACGTATGCCATTTCTTCAAGGCTCGGCAACCGCCAGCCTGTTATGCCCTCTGTTGCCAGTTCGGCAATGCCGCTGTTTACGGCATCGAGCATAGATGACTGATTTCCCCTTATGAATGTAAGTGCGTTTTTTGAACCTGCCGATATCAGCGTTACAGTGGTGGTGCTGCCTGACGTGACTGACTTCAATACATAACATCCTTTATATAGCGAGCCGGCAGACGGTGCGTTGCCTGTTTCTTCGCCGCCAGTCACGTCCCCAGGCTTGTTCTCTGTTGATGTGCTCCCGTTTTCATCAAAGTCGAATATTATGTCCTTGGTCCCTTCCCATGCAACTCCGGTCATTGTGCCGTTCAGTGTTATGCCGTTTTTATCCGTGTATGTACCGGTTATCCTGATCTTGTAGTTGGCTTTCAGTTCGTCCGTGCATGAGTAAGAATAGCTTTTTGTGATGTTGTTTGTAGAAAGAGACACTTTTATCGTTGTCGGTCCCGATGCTTCCGGCAGATATGCTGTCGATGAGTTTTCCCATGTTCCGGCTTCGCCCTTTTTAGTAAGGCTTATAGTGTGGCTGCCGTTGTCTCCGCTATATCCTCCGTTGAGCATTATTCCCTCGTATAGGGGCGTTATTGTTACCGATACTGCCGTGACGCTGTTCGGCACGTTGTTTATCGTCACTTTTTCTATCATCATTACCTTTCGCGACAATGTAAGTGTAAGAGTGTTTTCCTCGCCGAATGCAAGGTTGATGTTGCTCGTTGCCGTCATCAGGTCTGCATGCTGCATGCCCTCCTTCAGTGATATCACAGTTTCTTTGGTTGCTTCTTCTTTTTCTGGCAGATTATATGTGGCTGCATCGGCTCCCGCAATGGCATATACCCCATAGTTTCCTTCGGGCAGTTTCAGCGACATGTGTTTGTCTTCCGTTTCTATTGTCGTAAGTGCAACGCATGTGTTCTTGCTGTTGAAGATGTATATGTTGACCGGGTAGCTTATTTCCGTTCCGTCTTCCGGTGCCGCTGTGGCAGCCCGTGTGCGTATTGTCAGTGTGCTTGCGGCTTCCTTGCTTCCTTGTCCCTCTTCGCTGTCGGATGTGTATTTCTCACATGACGCGAGCATTACGGATGCAGTAAATATCAGGAACAGTTTCAAAAAGTCTTTCATGGCAGTATGTTTTTTAGTTTAGAATATTATTATAAAAAACGCTCCCCTTTTCAAAAGAAATGAAAAGGGGAGCATTTTTGTCATGTCACTTATCTTCATTCTCGTTACATTCGGCATCTATTGCCTTTATTTTCTGGTAAACGAGATTCATGTCGTCTTTAAGTTTCTGTACCTTGCGGTTCATTTCGTCAATCAGGCTGTTGCCTTTCTTGCTTGCGGCATTAAGAAATCCGAGGTTGTTCTCGTATGTCTGTATTTCCTGTTTCATCTGTTCGTACCGCCTCATCAGCCTTGCACGCTCGCTGTCCAAAGCGTTAGAGCCTTTTTCCGCAACGTTTTTCAGGTTGTTCTTGAAGTTGTCCAGACGACGGCGTGCCGATGAGATGTTCAGCTCTTTGTACAGACGGTCAAGCACCTCATGGTATTCCTTGTACAACTTGTCCTTTTCTTTGAACGGGACATGCCCTATGGTGTTGTATTCGTCTGTAAGGCTTCGTACTTTCTCCTGTATGTTTTCTCCTGTATCCTCGATCAGGGCCTTCAACTGTTCTATTATACCCTGCTTCTTTTCAAGATTGGCACGTTCCTCGTTCTTTGTTCCGGCATTTGCCGCGTTGCGTGCCTCGAAGAAATGGTTACATGCACCGAGGAACTCGTTCCACAAAAGGTCTCCTGTTTTCTTCGGTACCATGCCTATTGTCTTCCATTCTTTCTGCAGGTTTATGAGCTTGTCGCTTGTAGACTTCCAGTCGGTGCTGTCTTGAAGCGCCTTTGCCTGTTCAACGAGTGCCTTCTTCTTTTCCGTATTTTCGGCAAACTTCTGTTTCAACTCTTTGAAGTATTCAGTCTTTCCTCTGAAAAATCCGTCGCATGCGGTACGGAAACGCTCGAAAATCTTTACATTCATCTTCTGCGGGGCAAAGCCTATTGTCTTCCATTCTGCCTGTATGGCGATGATTTCCTTTGTGGCTTTATCCCAGTCGGCGGCACCTTTCTTCTCCTCTTGTGTTATTGCCTCGACCTTTTCACACAATTCCGTCTTCTTGGCAAGGTTCTCATCTTCCTTTGCCCTCAGGTCTTCAAAGTGCTGTTGATGGCGCTTGTTTATCACGGTCGATGCTGCCTTGAAGCGTGCCCATGTGCTTTCACGAAGCTCTTTTACCACAGGACCGGTCTCGCGGAATTCCTGATGAAGCTTCTGCAACTGGTGGAAAGCACTTATAACATCGCTTTCTTCAGCCAGCTTTTCGGCAGCCTCGCATAGGCGTGCCTTTATCTCAAGGTTCTTCTTAAAGTCGTATTCGCGTGCTTCGCTGTTGAGTTTCAGCAGGTCATAGAACTGTTCAACGTACAGCTGGTAGTTTCTCCACAGCTCGTTTGCCTTTTCTGCCGGAACAAGTTTTATTTCTTTCCACTCCTGTTGCAGCGACTTAAACTCCTGAAAAGACTTGTTTGCCTCTTCGGGCGATGTCGTCAGAGCCTTTATCTTCTCTATTATTTCCAGTTTCTTTTTCAGGTTTTCCTGCTTCAGTTTCTCCTGTTCAAGAAATATCCTGGCGCGTTTTTCCTTGATGACTCCCATTTCAGCCTTGAACACCTCTTCGTCTTCATCGGGCTGTATCTGATATTTTTCAGGCTCGCCGCCGGCTTCGAGATAAGCTTTCATCTCTGCTTCCCTTTCAGCAAAGTGCAGTTTATAAAACGTGGTCTTGAGGCTGTCAATCTCTTCTTTTTCAGGATTGTCATTGCCGTGGGCAATTTCCTTAATCCTTTCCACCACCTCTTTCTTTGTCTTATATACCTTTTTCACCCCTTCATCTGTTGTTCCGGTTGTGACGGCATTGTTTTCTTCCACTGCGCTGTTGTTTGTTTCAGCGGTTGTTTCTGCATTCGGTTCTTCTGGTAAGAGAACTTTTTCTTGAGAGTCCATCATTTCACTTTCTTAGTTTATGATTTGGTTTTCCAAACGTTTTTTAATAAGTTGCAAACTTACTTAAAAATATTGTAACTACCTAAATTAAATAATTGTTTTTTTATTATTATGCCTTAAATCAGCCTCTTATGACGGAAAATCCACCAGGACAGCCCTGATATGAATACAGACACCACCATGGCGATGATAAATCCGAACCTGTTGCTTTCCATTCCGTTTATCAGGTTCATGCCGAACAGGCTGGCAATGAGCGTTGGAAACATCAGTATGATGGATACAGACGTAAGCGTACGCATCACGGTGTTCATGTTGTTGTTGATGATGCTCGAGTATGTATCCATGGTAGACTCGAGGATGTTGGAGTAGATGTTTGTCATCTCCCTTGCCTGACTCATCTCGATGTTCACGTCCTCTATGAGGTCGGCATCAAGCTCGTCTATCTGCAGCTTGAATTTAAGCTTGGCAAGGAGGTTCTCATTGCCTCTTATGGATGTCAGGAAATATGTGAGCGAGTCCTGAAGCCTTGACAATCCTATGAGCGACTCGTTGTTCACCTCTCTGTCAAGATTGCGCTTAGCCTTGTCTATGAGGCTGTTTATCTGTTTAAGCCGTTTCAGATACCATACTGCCGACGACAGGAACAGCCTGAAAATCAGGTCTACGTGGTCGGTAAAGCCCACATTGCGCTTCTGTTGGAAGCTGAGAAAGTCTATCATCATGTTCGACTCGTAGAAACATACCGTTATGGTTACGTCACGTTTGTGTATGATGCCGAGCGGAACGGTGGTATAGGGAGTTCTTGAACGTATTTCCTTTACGTATGGTATACGTAGGATTATGAGCATCCAGCCGTCGTCGTACTCGTAGCGGGCACGCTCGTCGGTATCGCTTATGTCAGAAAAGAAATATTCGGGAATATCAAATCTGTCTTCCAGTTCTTTCTGGTCTTCTTCTGTCGGACATGTCACTTGTATCCAGCAGTTAGGCTCCCATTCGCCAATCGCTTTCAGACCATTGGTTGTGTTCCAGTATGTTTTCATTTACAAATCCTCCGAAAATAAGGGGCAGTGACGGAAGACCTGCATTGAAAACTCAGTCTTTCATCACCTCCGGGGTTATATTTTCCGCGTAATAGTCGTCCATAAAATAGATTAATGATAAATTCGCTGCAAAAGTAATGAAATGAATTAACAATTTAAGGATTATAAATAAATAATTAAGATTTATTAGGTTTTGAGTTTTTTTGTCGCATTTGAAGTCAGGGCTTTCCGTTTATGTCCTTACCGTAGAGGCAATAAGGAAGCGTGAAGTAAAGTTCTTCATACTCAGGCATTTGTATATACATTTTATAACCCATAGCTTTATGATGCGTAAAGCTATGGGTTACGGTGTCTGAAGCTATGGTTTTTGAAACGCAAAGCTATGGATTATAAACAGCGTATATCAGAGTATTCTGCCGCAGATGCGGAAATTCAAGGTGGGATATACCTTTATCTTGCTTATGGTCTTTATGATGCCGCCGTCGCCGCCGTCTACGTCATCATCGGTTAGCCTTTTGTCGAAGCAGTATACCTTTGGCGTTCCCCAGAACTGCACGCCGAGGTCGAACATAAATCCTACGCGCTTCTTTGGCACGGCACGTCCGAAACCTATGCCGAGATAAGGCTTGAACGATGCGGTCTTTATGGATGCCTGTACGTTACCGTTATCGTCCGGCTCAAGAAGATAGTCGCCAAGCTCAACGCCGATTTTCTCCTGTCCGGGGTAAAGTCCGGCTTCAACGTCGTTGTTGTATTGTGCAAGGTCTTCCAATATTCCTTCCTCCTTGTTGTATGCCTTTACAATTTTTGAAGAACCGAAATATGCACCTGCCGTTACGTGAAAGCTGCTTCTCTTGAAAGGATATATATCAAAGAGAAGCTTGCCGTTTGTAAATCCAACTTTGCCCTCAGCCTCGATGTTATCCGGTATGTCATAACCTGCTACATTTGGCGCATCGATGTCAAAATCAGTGCTTACCTTGATGTTAGGCATGAAGTCCATGCCAGCCCTTACCTGTACGTAGTTGCATACAGGCATTGCCACGTCGAATCCTATACCGGTTGTTCCAACGTTTACACCTACAGACAGATGATTGAAAAAGTTCTTGTCGTTTTTACAACAATCTTCCTTACTGCTACATTTTGTGTTGTTCTGTGCGCCGGCACTTATGGCGAAGGCCGTTGCGATGATTAGTAAAATCTTTGATTTCATAAATAAAAAAGTTTTTGTATTATTTTTTAAACGTTTGCAAAGATACGTTAAATGTTTGGTATATGCAATATTTATATCTAAATCTTGTAAAGGATTTGCTGATATATGTAGCGATTGTCACGTTGATAATAAAAACTATAATTAATATGACAGAGCTGTAGTCAAATGTTGTTTAAGTTAAATGAACTTCTATTCTATCCATTTAACGACTTTTATGCTTACTTCGTACAATAAGTATAGAGGTACCGTTACCAATACCAATGTCATAAGGTCGGGAGGAGTGATCACCGCAGCGACAATCATTATGGTCAGAAATGCGTGCTTACGGTATGCCGACAGCATGCTGCCGGTTATCATCCTCATCTTGGCGAGCACAAATGCTATGATGGGCAGCTGGAACACAACGCCCATCAGTAGTGTGAGCGTGGTAAATGTAGACACATAGCTGTCAAGGGTTATGGTGCTGTGTATCTGGTCTGCTACGCTGTATGTGCCGAGAAAGCGGAACGATATGGGGAATATTACATAGTAACTCATCAGCACACCGAGTATGAACATGGCATATATGGCCGTTACCACACGCACGGAATACTTCTTTTCGTTATCATATAATGCCGGCGACACAAATCTGAATAGCTCATATAATATATAAGGTGACGCTCCGAGTATTCCGAGATATGCTGATGTTGTGATATGCGTCATAAACTGGCTTGAAAGGTCGGTTGCTATTAGGTCTATATGAAACTTTTCAAAATGGAAATCCGTGAGTCCACCCGAGTGTGCTATCCGTTCAATCCAACGGTATGTGACAAAATCCCATCTGCTTGGCGCAAGGAGCAAGTGCCATGTGGTGTCCTTGAAACAGAACACCACAATGGCAAGTATTCCCGATACACCGATTATGCGGAATAGTGTTTGACGCAACACTTCAAGGTGCCCGCCAAAAGAAAGCAGGCTGCTGTTGTCATGTTTGTCTGTCATCAGCCTTTTCTATTATTGCAGTCTCCTGCTGTGCATCATTTCTTTCTTGTTTCTTTTTTCAGCTGTTTCTTCATTTGCCGTAGTTTCTTCTTCGCCGGCGTTTTCCACCTCATTGACACCTTTTTTGAACTCTTTCACACCTTGTCCAAGGCCGCGCATCATCTCCGGCAGTTTCTTTCCGCCAAAGAGAAGGAGGGTGATGCCGCCGATAAGTAACAGTTCGGTTGTTCCTATAAATAATAGTATATTATTCATAATTAATATCTTAAAATTCCTAATTAGTAACTAAGAGAATCTCGCATGTGTCGAAGTTTATCTCCCAGTTGCCTCCCTCTGCACTTTCCCATTGGTATTTGGCTGCCATTCTGTCCCACCATGACTGAAACTTCATTCCGGTCTCGCCAAGATCCTTAACCAACTTCTCGTATAGTTCTGCGTTGTCCTCCGTCACTATCTTAGCCAACTCGTTCAGGCCGTTACGGCGCTCAAAGATCTGCAGGATTTCATTCTTTTCCTCGACAGTTACCTGTCCTACTTGCTTTTTTTTCATTCTTCTTTTATATTAAAAGGGTCCAAATAATCTATTTCCTTAATATCTTCCCTATCCGGAAGGAAGGTGCCATGCTGCCTGATACGGCTCAGAAGCTCACGGCTCGCGTTTCTTTCCAAGTGTGCCATCACACACTGCTCATGGCTCGGAGTGTTCACCTCGTATGTTGTCTTGCGGTTCAGCCATACGCAACGCCTGCACTGATAAGCATCACACTTGCGGCAAAGCGGTGCATGGTCGAGCCTATATAACTGTGGGTTCTTTATGTCAAGCCCGTTACCAGGACCGCCAATGCTGTATCTTGTTTTGCCTAAACCGAAGTTTTCTTTTTCGCTGGCAAAATAAAACGCGGGGCATACATAGAACTTTCCGTCGGGTGCAAGCGTGATATTCTCCCATCCTGCGTTGCAGTTGTTCATCTTGTCGAGCATCATGCGGTCGGTAAGGATGTTTAGTTGCGGGTTCTTGCCCTTTGCATAAAGCTTTTCAATATGTTCTGACAATGCCGCCAAGACATTCTTATAAGTTTCAAAGTCTTCTTCTACGAATGTTTCCACATCTGTTATTACGATATTAAGGCGCGCCACAAGGGGAGTGATAGTTTCCAACAGTTGATATTTAGCGAATAGTCTGGCTTTATCCGTGCGAAGTACATATGTCTTGCCGTCACGGCATCTGCCAGCCTCGAGGTCATCCCAGCCGTTGAGTACAACAATGTCGGCATTTTCCAAAATCTTCTCTTCACAGTCTGATGGCACAATGTTACTGTGGTCTATTGTGTTGATTATATCTTTATACTCCTGTGGCAGTTCGTATTCGGGATACACAAACTGTATGTTAAGATTCTCTTTCATGGCGAATAAAATGCCTTTCTTCAAATCATCAACGCTTATAATGTGGCACTCTTTGCGCTTGTTATCGTATTGGCAGAACGACACGGACGTGTCATCTAATATTATAATAAGGTATTGCAACATGGGTCAGCAGATTTTATCATTACAATCAAGTTTGTTTCTCTCGTATTCCTTGTGTTGTCCCTCAAGTTCCAACTTGCGGAACAGCTTGCTCCAGTAGTAGTTGTTGGCACGCACACGTGCCTTGTGCATCTTGCAAATTGCCGTGCTGCGCTGATAAACCGTGGGTGTATCGGCTGCGTCATAGTTCTCACCCTGGCACCAGGCACATCCGCTTGCTACCTCGCAGTCTATGCACTCGGGATTGCTTTGTGTGCAGCGGTCAAGTGTAAGGAATGGTCTCAATCTATTATTGTTTATTCCATCATGCACATTTCCTATTATCCATGCTTTCTTGTTTCTTAAGGAATATTGTGCGAAGCGCGTGCAAGGATAGAATATTCCGTTTGCATCAACAGATAACATTTTGCCTGCTCCGCACCAGTTGTTGTTATCCTGTATCTTATTCATAGGCTTGCCGATGTTCTCTGAAAAGAAAGAGCAGGCATAGTCAGAATTGTATCCACCATCTATAATAGCATCGGCAAGTTCTGTGAGTTGTTTCTCAAATAGCTTATCATCGCCCTCTTTCCATACATTTTCAAACACGCAGTTTATGTTTACCTCGTGTATTCCCAAGGAATAGAGATGCAAAACACTTTCTTTTATATAAGGAATGTCTGAGCTGCTTATTGTTACTTTCGTTCCACTTTTAGGGAACTGTTCCAACCATAGTGGTATATTCTTCACTACATCATCGTATGAACCATGCTCATTCTCAGGCTTTGGCATTATTCCCAGTTCCATTTCTTGTGTTTTCCAGATACGGTTTAGGTCATGTTTTCGTCTTGTTCCGTCGATTGTTATACCTATGCTGAGGTGTTCCTTATTCTTTTTTATGAAGTTCTGCACCTTGTCTGTATGGTAGTTGATGCCGTTAGTGGAAACGGCGAAACGGTAGGAGTTAAACCAATGGTGCTCCCTTTTGTACATCTCCGTCTTCAGATAGTCGCATATCTTGTCTATCAAATCTATTTCAAGAAATGGTTCACCACCGATAAAGTCCCATATAACGCTTTCCTCCTTGAAGTCCTCTTCGTGCCCAAGAATATAGTCTATAGCCTGTTTAGCAATCTCCCATGTCATCCTCTCTTTAGAGTTTTTTCCTACGAGGTAGCAATACTTACAGGCTAATTGGCAGTCTTTGGTGACAATAAACGTAATATCTTTTGCTCTACCATCCTGCCATTCAGTTTGTTTGTTGTGAATTTCATTCATAATACTTAGTATAATAAGATTACCATGGTTGTTTTGCGCTACCCTTACAGCCATTATGGCAGAAATTTAAGCATGAGTCCGAACAATAATTTACACATCCCGTGCAATATCCTGTGCAACCTCCAGTACAGCCTAAACATTTGCCCGTACATCCACCGACACAACTATTAGAACAATATCCACCACAACCACCAACACATCCACCGCTGCACTCATTGCAAGTTTTTCCAAATGTAGTCGAAAACGCTTTGACCGTGAGTGGAACATTTGTTAAGATTATAGCACCAAGTATCGGTAATGCTCTTTTTGTTGCTTTTTTAAAGAACTCGCGTCTTGACTGCAACTCTTCATTTCTTTTGTTTTTTGTTTCCATAAAGCGTAAACTTTTTTCGCGCCTATAGAACTACCCCAAGATTCGGCCAATTAATAAAAAAGAAAGACGTGGGAGTCTGTACTTCCCGCTCATCCCGTAGTCAGGCCTTCGCATTGCCCCCATTTCAAGATGAGCAACGCAGCCAGCCCACGTCAAGATGATATTATGCAAAGTACAGAAGTCCTATAAAGGACAATCAGACAAGGTATAATACACCCCACGTGGATGTTCCGTTGCCGTTCTCTCCTGAAATGGTTCAAAGTTGCGAAGTTTGACTACAGAAGATAAACGTCCGTAAACGTCCTTTACCAATAAATAGACTTACCCTCCCCACTGGACCGGCTGAGTCTGTTGCAAAGATAAGAATAATTATCTAAATGATGATAGGACTGGGACTAATATTTTAAGAAAAGCTTTATATTGAAGTGTTATATAGAAAAAATCCCGTGCAGTAAACAACCGCACGGGATTTTTTCTATTTGTTGTAAGGAGAACACAGTGTGTTTCTCCTATCGTTATGTATATCAGAGTTTCGGACCGGCTGCTACAAGAGCCTTGCCAGCCTCGTTGCCTTCGTACTTGGCGAAGTTCTTGATGAAGCGTGCTGCAAGATCCTTTGCTTTCTTCTCCCACTCGCAAGCGCATCCGTATGTGTCGCGCGGATCGAGAATGTTTGTATCAACGCCCGGAAGCTCTGTCGGAACTGTGAAGTCGAACATAGGTATCTGCTTTGTAGGAGCCTTGTCGATGTCGCCGCTCAATATTGCGTCGATGATACCACGTGTATCCTTGATGGAGATACGCTTGCCTGTACCGTTCCAGCCTGTGTTTACGAGGTATGCCTTGGCACCGTTTGCCTCCATCTTCTTTACCAGCTCCTCTGCATATTTTGTAGGATGCAGCTCGAGGAAAGCCTGACCGAAGCAAGCCGAGAATGTAGGCGTAGGCTCTGTGATGCCGCGCTCTGTACCGGCAAGCTTAGCCGTGAAGCCGGAGAGGAAGTAGTATTTTGTCTGCTCCGGTGTAAGTATAGACACGGGAGGAAGCACTCCGAACGCGTCGGCAGACAGGAAGATAACCTGCTTTGCTGCCGGTGCCGATGAACCTGGCTGTATGTTGTTGATGTGGTTTATCGGGTAAGAAACACGTGTGTTCTCTGTTACGCTCTTGTCTGCAAAGTCTATTTTGCCTTCAGCGTCAACTGTAACGTTCTCCAACAGAGCGTTGCGGCGTATTGCATTGTAGATGTCCGGCTCGCTCTCCTTGTCGAGGTTGATGACTTTTGCATAGCATCCGCCTTCAAAGTTGAACACACCGTTGTCGTCCCAGCCGTGTTCGTCGTCGCCGATGAGCTTACGCTTCGGGTCGGTTGAAAGAGTTGTCTTTCCTGTTCCTGACAGACCGAAGAATATTGCAGTGTTCTCACCGTTCATGTCGCAGTTTGCAGAGCAGTGCATAGATGCTATTCCCTTCAGGGGCAGGTAGTAGTTCATCATGGAGAACATGCCCTTCTTCATCTCACCGCCATACCATGTGTTGATGATAACCTGCTCGCGGCTTGTGGTGTTGAATGCTACACAGGTTTCAGAGTTAAGACCCAGCTCCTTGTAGTTCTCAACCTTTGCCTTAGAAGCGTTGTAAACAATGAAGTCTGGCTCGAAAGCTTCAAGCTCTTCTGCCGTGGGGCGGATGAACATGTTTGTTACAAAGTGAGCCTGCCATGCAACTTCAACGATGAAACGCACTGCCATGCGTGTGTCTTTGTTTGCACCGCAGAAACCGTCAACTACGTAGAGGTTCTTGTTGCAAAGCTCGTTCTTGGCGATATCTTTAACCTTGCCCCAAACTTCTTCAGACATGGGGTGGTTGTCGTTCTTGTATTCTTCCGATGTCCACCATACAGTGTCCTTGGAGTTAGCATCCATTACGATGTACTTGTCCTTGGGAGAACGGCCTGTGTAGATGCCCGTCATTACGTTCACTGCATTGAGTTCTGTGTTCTGACCTACCTCATAGCCTTCGAGACCGGCCTTTGTTTCCTCCTCGAACAGCTGTTCGTATGAAGGATTGTGCGCGATTACGGTTGAACCGGTAATGCCATACTTTTCCAAATCCAATTTTGCCATTGTCTTAATCTGATATTAAAATGTGAATTATTTTTACCTTAAAATATATAAGCATGTACTTAAACGTGGCAAAGTTAGCAAAAACTTTTTTCACATACAAAGTTTATATAATTAATTAAGTGCTTCTTCTTGTTTTTTAGGTTAAAGAATTGAAAATAGTTTTTACCTTATATTCTTTTGCAAAACGGACTTAGCAAAAGAACACGTTCCTTTCTTCTCGCTCCAATGTGCTGACTGTCCGTTTCTTATCTTGGCACCGGTCTTCGTTCCAACGGTTCTTTGATAGCGGCGGCATCTGTGCCTTTATCGGCAAAAAAGCATGTATATCTCTTTGTTTTGTCTGTGAATTGCATTATTTTTGCACAAAAATATTATGAAAACAGTAAATTTAAGCGAGCAAAACTCAGTCCTTAACCAGTACATGGCAGAGATACGCGATGTTGACTATCAGCGGAACCGTCTGCTTTTCCGTAACAACATAGAGCGTATAGGCGAGTATATGGCATGTGAGATATCAAAGGCTCTGACTTACCGGCAGAAAGATATACAGACACCTCTTGGCGTTGCCAAGGTCAGTCTGCCTGAGGATGAAATCATTATTGCCACGGTCCTGCGTGCCGGACTTCCCTTTCATCAGGGCTTCCTTAACGTTTTCGACCATGCCGGAAACGCCTTTGTCAGCGCATACCGCATGTATACCAACCGTGAGCACACCGAGGTGGGTGTCAGGGCTGAATATATGGCGGCGCCGTCAATAGAAGGCAAGACGCTTATTATTGTTGACCCGATGCTTGCAACGGGAGGTTCTATGGCTGCCGGATATGAGGCTTTGCTGAAAAACGGCAAACCGGCAAGCCTTCATATAGCTTGTGTCATTGCCACAGAAGAGGGGCTTGGCGTTGTTGAACAAGCTGTTCCAGAAGACACCACCGTGTGGTGTGCCTCGATAGATCCGGGCATGAACGAACACAAATACATCGTTCCTGGCTTTGGAGATGCAGGCGACTTGTGTTATGGCGACAAACTGTGACGCTCCTGCGGGGAAATGTCTTATTTCTGAATACACCTATATATTAATAATAAGGTGACGGCATGCCATTCGGGCATGCCGTTTTTGTTGTGCCGGTATCCGCTGCCTGTTGCTTATCCGGCAGTGTCCGCGTTGCGTTTCCATATATCTTGTTCCGAGATTTTAATGTCAAAGTAAAATAAAATTAGGCGTATTGTCATAATATAAAAGTATTTTAATTAAACGCGGTTTAATAGTCCTGAACAAATCATATATTGTTTCTTTATTACTATGCGGCGTCCTATATTTGCAACCGGATGCCGTCAGCGGCGTCAGAGTTCATTAACTAACTTATTATTAATAATTAAAACTATTCGCTTATGTTTTATCATGTAAAAGATTTGCAGTTTAATGCGCGTGTGTCTCAGCCCGACCCGCGCTTCGCAAGGATTCTGTTGGAGGCGTTTGGCGGTGCCAACGGAGAGTTGAAGTCTGCAATGCAGTACTTTGTACAGGCATTCAGCTGTCATAACCCTTATCCCGACAAGTACGACATGCTTATGGATATAGCGGCGGAAGAGCTGGGACACCTTGAGATTGTCGGTGCCACAATACAGATGCTGTTAGGTCCTGTGGGCGGGGAGATGAAGGATGCCGTGGAGACAATGGAGATAAGGACGATGATGGATGGCAAGACTGCCAAGGAAGAGTTCATACATCAGGCATTCACATTTCCCCATTTCCTCGTGGCATCTCCAGGAAGTCCCACGCTGACAGACAGCAACGGCAACCCGTGGTGTGCATCGTATATATCAGCTACTGCGGACCTTACGGTAGACTTGCGGTCAAACATGGCAGGAGAGTGCCGTGCAAAGATTGGCTATGAGAACTTGTTGAAGTTTACGGACGACCCGCTCGTGAGAGAAACACTCATGTTCCTTATGACGCGTGAGGTTACCCACTATCAGCAGTTTGAGGCAGCACTGGACACCATACAGCCCAACTTCCCTCCGGGAGCACTTCAGACATCGCCCAAGTACAGCAACCTTTACTTCAACATGTCCAAGGGAAACGATGCACGGGGACCGTGGAATGAGGGACTGAGCACGCAGCTTAAAGAGGAATGGCAGTATATTGACAATCCTCTTGAGGAGATCAGACGCACAAACGGACTTACAGAGCGTGAGCCGGAAGGAACGGAACGCACGGAGAAGGACATGCAGAAGAAAGACCGTGAGATGTCCAAGAAGAACAGCAAGGAGGTGTTAAGCTCTGTCGACGACAAGGACACGCGGTGGTGTAAGTGCAATTCGGACAAAGAGGAGTTTGATGAGGAAGAGCTTAAATAGGCAGCTTCCGGATATCGTTTTATTAACCATTAAAAGTTTTAGTTATGAATAAGAATGCAACAAAAGAGCAGGCAGAGGCAAAATGCACAAAGAAAGCTTGTGAGAAGAAAGAGACAAAGAAGTCTGTTTCCGAAAGTAAGCCAAAGAAATAAGTGCTGAATTTCCATTTGCTCAGCATTAAGGGAGTGGACAGCTCCCTGACTTTTGGGAGTCAGGTGAATTATTTCAGGCAGAGTTTATAAAACAGTGATTAACTTAAAATGTATAGTTATGAAAAAGATTTTGGCATTGGCATTGATAGGAGCGGCAGCTGCCGCCATTGTATCAAACCGCAGGAAGATATGCAGATGTATGTCCTGCTGCTGTCCGGGCGACGGCTTTGACTGTCCGGCAGACGGCTCCGGACATGGCAGATGCAAGATAAAAGAAGGCGTCGACATAGTTCAGCAGAGGTATGAGAGGGCAAAGGAAAGTGTCCTCGAACATTATAACCAGCTGAAACAGGGCGTGAAGGAGGGTTATAGCAAGGCTTCCGAAAATGTGAAAGAGGCTGCGGGCAACATCAAGGAAGAAGTTGCCGGCAAGGTGAATGAGATGAAAGAACACTCACAGCCGGCCATGTAGCCGCTTTAAGCGGGTGTCTGCCATTTGGTGTTTAATTTAAAACGACGGGTTTATGATGGTCTTTGTAGTTTGGTTTACGGGATTTATCCTTACCATAAGGATAATTTGTGAGATAGGGTGCCTGCATGTTCCGGTGCGTAAGAGGCTTGTTTTTATGCTGCTTCTCCCTGTCACCAGTTGGGCGGGTGTCCTCTTTTACTACCTGTTTGCACGCGACCGTATGCTCCGTTGGCTGACACCGCGATGACAGCAGGACCGTGAAGCATTGGTCTGACCAAAGCTCCACGGTCCGTAATTAAAAAAATACCGGAAGTACGGGTTGCCTTTTTCTGATTACAGCCACGTGGCTTCTTTATCCCGTATTTCCGGTCTTTGGTTATTTTGGGCACGGATTTGTCAGTGCAGCCCCGTGCCTGTCTTGCTTATTTCACCTCCCATGTGTCGTTTGTTTCCAGCAGTTCGGCAAAGTTATGATACTTCTTCATTGTCTTTACCTCTTCTATCTGTGCGTGTACGGAGTCGTTGTATGTCGGCGCATCTACGTCGCGGATAACTCCGAGTGCCACGGGGAAGCCGTGCTCATTGTCCATCATTGCAAGCTTTAGCTGCAGTGTGTTGTCCTCGCAGTGTGCATCGTGCACGAGAATGTCTTTTTCCGTTATGCCGTTCTCACCAAGCTTAACCACCTTAAGCCCGAAACCTTCCTGCATCAGTCCGTACTCGTTGTTCTCGCCGAATATCAGCGGTTCACCGTGTTTCACGTAAATGGTGTTCTTCTTGCGTCCCTCTTTGGTGTAAATTGCATCGAAGGCACCGTTGTTGAAGATGACGCAGTTCTGCATAATCTCGCACACCGATGCGCCTTTGTGCCTGTAAGCCGCTTTCAACACTTCCACGGTGCCTGCTGCATCGGTAGCCACGGCACGGGCAAAGAAGTGTCCGCGTGCGCCGAAGCAAAGTTCTGCCGGGCGGAACGGGTCTTCAACTGTGCCGTAGGGTGACGACTTGCTGACGAAGCCGCGCGGGCTGGTCGGTGAGTATTGTCCCTTTGTCAGTCCGTATATGCGGTTGTTCAGCAGTATCACGTTGATGTCCACATTCCTTCTCATGGCATGTATGAAGTGGTTTCCGCCGATGGCAAGTCCGTCGCCGTCGCCGCTTATCTGCCATACTGCAAGTTCAGGATTTGCAACTTTCACGCCTGTCGCTATTGCAGCCGCACGTCCGTGTATTGTCTGCATGGCGTATGTGCTTACGTAATATGGTAACCGGCTTGAGCATCCGATACCAGATATCACCGCCGTCTGATGCGGCGGCACGCCGAGTTCTGCCATCGCCTTATGTAGTGAGGCAAGGAAAAAGTGGTCTCCGCAGCCAGGACACCAGCGGGGCTGACCTTTTTTATAATCTTGTGCTTTAAACATCTTTTAATTAAGAATTAAGAGTTAAGAATTAAGAAAATTACTTTAAATATAAGAGTTTGAATCAAATTTCAGAGAGTTTGCCTTTGTCGATTTCACGATAGATGCCAATATTGATGTAATCTCATCTGCCTCAGTGTGTATTGATTTGAAAACATTGTTGTCAATATAATCGCTTTCGTATAGCAATTCAATCCAATATAATGTCTCGTTTGCCTCTTTTAAGGCAATGGACATCTTGTTAACGAAATCGGCTCTGCTTTGGGCAAATTTTGCCTCGCGTATCATTGCTCCCACAGATGTACCGCTTCTTAATAACTGTTTTGAAAGAACATGCTCACTTTTCTCCTTGCAAAGATATTTATATGCCTTTATTATGCGTAACGCAAATATATGGCTCCTTTGCTCTATGACATTGTTTTCGGGCATACTCTCTTAATTCTTAATTCTTAACTCTTAATTATTTTAGAGAATTCCTCCACCAGTTCCTCCACCACGAACGGCTGTCCCTTTACCTGATTGAACTGATAAGGAGCGAAACCGTCTATCTTCATGCGGAGATATCCGGCAAACTGTCCGAGGTTTTGTTCTGCCACGACCACCTTATTATATTTTGTAAGCACGGCAGCAGTGTTCTTTGGCAGCGGGTTGATGTAGCTGAAGTGGGCGAGGGCAACCTTGTTGCCGGCCTTGCGCATCTCTTCCATTGCCGAATACAGATGACCGTATGTGCCTCCGAAGCCTACTATCAGCAGGTCTGCATCGTCCTTGTCGCCGTGTACTGTGACATCGGGAACCGGTATGCGTGCCACTTTCTCTGCGCGCAGGCGGCACATCTTGTCGTGGTTCTCCGGGTCTGTGGATATTGCACCCGTGTCTCCGTCTTTCTCCAGACCTCCCAATATGTGTCCGAAACCTTCCTGTCCCGGTATAGCCCAGTAGCGTGCCAGTGTCTCGGCATCGCGTTTGTATGGCGTGTATCCGTCTTTCATGTCAGGCGTCACATAGTGTGGCTTTATCTCAGGCAGTTCATCCATCGACGGCAGTTTCCATGCTGCCGAACCGTTTGCCACGAATGCGTCCGTGAGAAGTATTACGGGAGTGGTGTGCTCAACGGCAATCTTCGCAGCTGAGTACACGGCATCGAAACAGTTTGTGGGGCTTGTTGCGGCGATTACCGGCATGGGCGACTCGCCGTTTCTTCCATAAAGAGCCTGAAGAAGGTCGGTCTGTTCGCTCTTTGTAGGCAGTCCGGTCGACGGACCTCCGCGCTGTACGTCGATTATCACTAACGGAAGCTCGTCGATGATGGCAAGGTTCATTGCCTCAGACTTAAGACATACGCCCGGTCCGGATGTGGATGTCGCGGCGAGGGCACCTGCAAACGATGCGCCGACGGCACTTGCACAGCCCGAAATCTCATCCTCACACTGCACCGTTATCACGCCGCAGCTCTTGTGCTTTGCCAGTTCGTGGAGTATATCCGTTGCAGGGGTGATGGGGTAGGAGCCAAGGAACAGCCGCATGCCTGCCTTCTCGGCTGCGGCAATCAGTCCGTATGCCGTCGCCTTGTTGCCCGTTATGTCCATGTAACGTCCCTTTACCTTGTCCTTTGACTCTATACGGTATGTTGCTGGAACGCTTGCATGCACGTTGTGTCCGTAGTCAAAGCCGGCGTTTACCACCTTTATGTTGTTCTCCGCGATTACGGGCTTCTTTGCAAACTTGTCGCGCAGGAAGTTCTCAACCAGACGTACGTCGCGGTTGAAGAGCCAGCATACCAGTCCGAGTGCGAACATGTTGCGGCATTTCAAAACAGACTTGTTGTCCATTCCGCTGTCGGCAAGACAGTCTTTTACCATTTGTGTTATGGGGCATGCCACTACTCTGTCGGCATCGATGCCCATCTCTGCCAGATAGTCTTCGCCTTTGAACTGTGCCTTCTCAAGGTCTTTCTGTCCGAAGCTGTCCGTGTCGATGATTATCGTAGCCTGCGGTTTGGCAAACTTATACTGTGTCTTCAGTGCCGCCGCGTTCATCGCCACCAATACGTCGCACTTGTCACCCGGCGTGTATACCTTGCCTCCGCCGATGTGGACCTGAAATCCCGACACGCCCGTGAGCGAGCCTTGCGGGGCTCGAATGTCTGCCGGATAGTCCGGGAATGTGGATATACCGTTGCCGATAGTTGCTGAAACAGTAGAAAAAATGTTTCCCGCCAATTGCATGCCGTCGCCGGAGTCGCCCGAGAAGCGCACTACGACGTCATCCAATTCTTTTACTTCCAATTCTTCTGCCATAATGATTTTTATTTAAACTTATTGTTTGTCAGTATTTTGTAAGTATATCTTGCAAAGGTCGTAAAGATTATTGAGAAAACAAAATTTAAGAGATTGAATTTTAAAAGATTGAAAAATATGCCTTTGCGCGTTGTGTCTCAGTGCCGTTTTTGCGCCAAGGCAATGGCTTTGAAACAGACTTTTGGAAGCATTTTGTCATGCCCTTGCTATTCAATATATATATCCCAGATAATCACTATGTTACCTTTTGCATTGAAAAAGGTTGCGTTTTGTGTCATAAAAGGCGGCATATTGCACTCTTAAAGATGCCCTTTTAAGATGCAGGACATCAATGCCTTGCGTAGTTTTGGCTGGCTTTTTATCATTTGTCATATAAAAATATATCCCGCGTAAGCATTAATATGGGAAAAAAGCTATAATTTTGCAATGTCCGTAATGGCATGATATGATTGCCGTCATGGGCGACATTTATAAAAACAAGGCGTTACTATAACGTTATCTTTTGTCTTTGAACTTCGCACATTCAAAACCTGTAAAGATTAACAAGGTGGCAACGCCCACGAGTGCATATACTTGCATGTACATGCAGAGGGACTGGTGTATACTGTCGGTCCGTCTCTTGGGGTCATGTGTTTATGTATATTGCATGGGCGTGGGGCTGCTGAGTTGTTTATCTACAGGTGAGGCAGTGCGAAGGCCCAAAGACGGGATAGACAATGGTCAGGACTCCCCGCCTTTTTATTTATGTCTCACCTTATTTATATATATATAGTAAAGCCTTGGGTGGTTCGGCTTTCAAATGTTTATGAAGAACTGCTATGATTCATATCGGCAAAAGAATAGAGGCTGTGTTGCGCGACAGGGAGCGCACGGTGGCATGGTTTGCCCGCAAGCTATATTGCAACAGGCAGAACGTGTATGACATATTCAAGCGTGAGAGCATCGACACCACGCTGCTTCAACGCATATCCGTAATACTTGAACACAACTTCTTTAAGGACTTGTCGGACAACATCGATGCCTGCGGTGACAAATAAAATACGACATAAGTGTCGTTTCTTGTAATACGCCCGTTTTGTAAAAATGAGTTAATGAGGTTATATCTTTGCAAAAGAATGTCAAGATAAAGTTTATTAATACATTAAAACGAAAGAGAATGAAGAAATCAGCAACTTTAAAGTTTATGGTAATGGCGATGTTTGTCGCAATGTTCTGTGTGTCCCTGACTTCTTGTGGTAGTGATGGCGATAACGACGATACAGCAACCGGTGGAGATAACATAAGTGATGTAACTGGAGAAAACAAAGATGATGCAAATAATCTAATGAAGGGTCTCAGGGAGATCTATAGCGAAACAACATATTTAGGAGGTAGCAAGGATGTAATGTTTCAAAACCCGGAGTACGACAAACAAGGTCGTTTGACATATTATGAGATTCATAATGAGTTTGATTTTGATTTTTATATCAGATATGAGTATCAGAAAGATAAGATAATTTTCACGTCATCCGGTTTTTATAAAGGTGGTGAAGTTTATCACAATGAGAAGATAACATATACTTTGGAAAAAGGTCTTATTACATCTTATCAATATAGTTCTGATGATAAACCGTGTTCCATAAAATATGACGATAAAAGCCGTATCGTACAGATTGGAGATAATCGTTTCTTTAGTTGGAATAGTGCTGGAGATTTGTATGAGGGGAAATATGGCGGCTTGATGGTATGCAAATATATGTCATCGTTAGCACAAATGCCGGCGATATGGGAAAGTAGTACAAGTTTGGTTGATGCTTGTTTTCATTTAGATTTGTTCCTTTTAATGCAAGGCTATTTTGGCAAATCCATTCCTGTACATAATCTGAAGTCATGGGATGATTATATCCAAGGTAATCTTGACAACCTTTTTGAGAAGTGTGATTATACATATTCATTTGATTCAAAGGGCAGATGCATCAAACAAACCTTGAACGATGAAATGTCTGGAAATAAGACAACAACTGTTTACACATTAAAATGGGAATAATATAAGATACAACTCCGAGACATATAACTCAATGTGTTTTTATCAATCACGTATTAATTTTAGAGGTATGCGCAAATATAAAACAACTACATTCTTATTAGTCTTTGGTATAACTATATGTTTCTTCTCTTCATGTGGTAACAGCAATGACAGTATGGCTAAATTTATAGAAGAAAGAGATTCTATAATGAGGGTAAGCCAGGAACAAGAGAAAGAACTTAACGAACTGAACACAATCGTGACAACTATTGCTGCGGGGCTTGACAGCATTGCAATGCAGGAGAGCGTCCTCTGTTCTAACAAAGACAAGGACGGAGTGCTTTTGAGCAGGGAACAGATAATGCAAAACCTCCGTTTCTTTGAGGAATTGCTTGAAAAACAGCGAAACAAAATCCAGCAGTTACAGGACTCTATCAAAAGTGGCAATGGTGCAGGTATAGAGAAGATGAAAATCATTGTGGCTTTTCTGAACCAGCAGTTGGCAGAAAAGGATGCCGTGATACAACAACTGAAAAAAGATATCGGAAATAAAAACAAGGATATAAGAGAGTTGCGCACGACAATGGCTTCAATGCGCACGACAATGGAGAAGGCGGAAAAGAAGAATCAGATACTGAATGAAGCACTTAGTGTTCAAGATGAAACCATAAACGAGTGCTATATTAAAATAGGTACGAAGAAAGAACTGCAAAGAGCCGGTATATTAAAAGGTGGTTTCCTCTCAAAAAAGAAAGTAAACTATAGCGGCATAGACAAGAGCATGTTTACACCTGTGGATATCCGTGACTTCCGTGAAATACGGTTACGCTCCAACAAACCCAAGATACTTACGCCAGTGCCTTCAGGAGACTCTTTTGCCTTAATAAAGAATGGAGATGGTACATGTACGTTGAGCATAAAAAATGCTACAAAGTTTTGGAGCTTGTCTAATTATTTAATCATTCAATTATAAACAATAAAAGCAATTCTTATGAGAAAAGAAACATTTAAAGTATTTATAACAATACTGTTACTAATGTCTGTAACATGTGTTAAAGGACAGACATCCCCAACGGAATATAAAATACAACGCGGTGAAAGCATCGAGAGCATAGCAAAGGACCATGGCGTAACTGTGGATGACATCATAAAGGCAAATCCTAATGTCGACGGCACTTTCTATGCCGGAATGAAAATAATAATTCCGGCAAAAAGGAATGAAGTAAAGGAAGAAGTGCATAATAACCAAGTGGCGGATAATGGTGTTTCTGTTATGAACGCTCCGGAAGTTGCAAAGACTGATGATGAAACGCATAAATTAGGAGATGTCGATTTTATAGGTGAAAGCATTGTATCTTACCAAGAATTCAACGGCGACGGAGGTGATATGTTCTCGGGAGGTTTTGGTTTTAAGTTTGGCTTTGGTGCAAAGGCATGGTTGTCAGAAACTGCCTATATTAAAGGACTTTTGGGATACAAAGGACGTTTTGTAGGAATTAAGAAAAGAGCAGGAGACGGTAGTTTGTCAACCAGCAGCGTTTATCTGCCGTTATATGCCGGTGTGAAAATAAATAAAATGGTTATCGAAGTCGGACCGTATTTTGACTACATAGTGAAAGGAGAGATGGAAATAGGAACAGGAAGCAATAAGGTGAAAGCAAAGGTAAAAGATGACAAATTCTCTGCCGGATTGGCTCTAAACATCGGGTTGGGTTGTTTTGGTGTATCATTAGGTATGGGCTTGACAGACTTTGCTGGAATGAAGAAATGTAAGGAATTCTTTATAGGAGGTGGCTGGTTTTATTAATAGAATATGTCGGGAAAAAGATACTTTATAATACTCATAGGTTTGTTGCTGACGTTTTCGTCAGCAACAGCTGTACCTTGTCCGCAATGTTCCGACGATGACAACGGCAACCAAAATAAGACACGGGAAAAAGAATGTTTGGATTCAATAGACAACCGTACAGCTGCAATACTTGTCGGTGATGCCTTATTGGATTATTGTGAAACTTTGCGCAACAGTAGTAATCCTCTAATATATTTATTTGGTGGCACTACTGATGAGAATGATAAAAACAGCAACATAACTCAATATAAAATACAAAGAGGCGAAAGTCTTGAAGATATAATCAAACAATACGACATAACCGAAGACGAACTGAAAAGTCTTAACCCCGACATGGAGTTCTTTTACACGGGCATGATAATCAACATCCCGGTAAAAGCAAAGTCTGGAACTGCATCAACATTAAGTGACCCTGCTGTCTTGGCAAGCAATAGTTCAAGCGCATCGGCAACAAACACAACATCATCCGGCAATAGTGTATTGATGGAAATTTACAACTCGGATGTAAAACGTGCGGATCACCTTCTTGAAATTGAAGAATATAAAAAGGCAAACAAGTCTTACACGGAAATAATAAAAAATTATTCGGGCATATTTAAATGCGGCGAGGCATACTACGGTCGCGCCTTGGCGGCGTATAACCGCAAAAAGTGGAAATCAGCGATAAAAGACTTTGAAGCCGCAATTGCCGACAATGGGCTTGGCAGCAGCAGTCGTGAACACTGCGAAAAGCTCCTGACCGAAGCCCGCCAATTCCGCGAAGAACAATTGGAACAACGTGGTGAAATATGGGCAAACATCTTGCAAACCGGAGTGGGTATAGCGGCAGGTGTGATGGCAGCGCATGAGGCTGAAAAGCAACAACGTGCGGCAATGTCAAGTAGCAGTTCGGGCAATTCATCCGGTTATGAAAGCTCATCAGGCACCTCAGATAACACGAGTTCTTCTTCCTCCTCTACAACCACCGGTGGAAACTCGAAAGAGTTTTGTCCGTCTATCAAAGCAAATAGTGGAAAATGGTATTGCGCCGGAAGTGGCAAATGCGGAATGTGCAACGGAGACGGACTTATGGATGGCTCTTATGGGCAAGGTCCAAACAGCCATAAATGTACATTGTGTAACGGCAGTGGCGTATGTAAGTACTGCCACGGCAGCGGACACGGATGATGTTTTGTCAGACTTTCATTAGAAAATTATAGTTGATAATAATTAATAAAAAATGATTTCACGAAAAACAATTAAAATGAAAAAAACAATCAGAATGTTCGGATTGATGTTTTGCACAATCTTGATGTGTGTCGGATTTACCGCCTGCGGTGATGATGACGATGGTGGCTCAGCGGCAAATATAGTTGGCTCATGGTATGGTACACGTACATACTATAACCCTGTTGGAGGTACTAAGTATCAGTATTTAAGTATAACATTTGAATCAAATGGAACGGGTAGCTTGGAATACGAATCCCCAGTATCTTTCTCTGTGGCAAAATTCACTTATAGGATACAAGGCAATACAATTGTCTGTGTTGGTGCCTATGCTGATACTTATGGTGATTCTGCAAGTGACTTTACCATGAAAATTGCAATTGAAGGTGACCGGCTTGTTCCTATTGATAAATATTCTAATTTTATTCTTACAAGGGATGGCTCTGTTATGACTGATTCAGGTGGCAACGAAATAATTGATTAAAGTGATTAATTAAATAGACTATTTGTATGAAAAAGTATTTTGGAATTTTATTTAGCGCGATGTTAGTCTTCATGGCGGGAACTTTTTTCGCTTCATGTGGCGGAGACGATGATCCTGTTGACATACAGACGGATACAGATGTGGATATTGATATAACAGTGTCTTCTTATGACAAGATGATTGTAGGTGACTGGATTGTATATTACGATGATGACGGTTTGTGCAAGGTGGAAGTCACTTTCACGTCTAAAGGTCAGTACATTGCTAAGGATTATTATATGCAGGGCAATGGTACATGGTCGTTTCCGTCTGAATACAGTGGAACGTATAATGTCTATGGCAAAACTGTAAACATGGTGGATAAAAGTGATAAGTTTCCGTTTGCAGGAAGGTTGGACATTATAAATATGACAGACAAGAACTTTACGCTTAAAAGCGAAGAGTATAATATTACGTTCCGTGGTGAGAAGACAACCCTCAGTACAGTATCGCCAATAGTAGGTTCTTGGCGATGTGATTATGGCGCCAGTGGCTACCAAATATTGACATTTAATAATGACGGCACCGGTTCTATAGAAGATTATGAGCTTGGAACAAAAACTGTTGAGAAAATACATTATGTGTTTAATGAAAGCAGCATGCTTTTGACTATTAAATACGATAAGGATGGTGATACTGAAACATTTAAGATAAAGAGCATAAGCAGTACGGCAATTATCATAAATGATGGAAGGGAAGACGATGTGTTCTATAAAGTCTGATCTTTGAAAGGATTTACACATAGGATTGCCGGAAGCGAATATATTTGGCAATCCTATGTGTTGTCTGAATAATGACTATTTAATAATAAATTAGTAGATATTAAACCAAATAATCAATCTTATGAAGAAATATATTTTATTAGCCATGCTTGTTTTTATGGCAGGAACTTTTTTCGCTTCATGCGGCGGAGACGATGACAATAATGACGATATAACCAATAACGGCGGAGGCGGTTCTGATGATGAGGATTTCAATACCAAATCGCTTATTGTCGGTTCTTGGAAAACGACATGGAACAGTTATGGAAATGGTGGTGTCGTTATTTCAAATAATTACGAGATACTGACATTTAACAGTGATGGTACCGGTTCTGATTATTGTTATGAAATGGGGTCTGTGGGAAATGATCCTATACGATATGTGTATGACAGTGATAAACGGATTCTGACTATATTTAATGAAAGAAACGGATATAAGGATATATACAAAGTGAAAAGCATTAGCCGTACGAAACTTGTGATTGAGCTAAATATAAATAATGCTTATGAGGAAGTTTACTATCGAATGTAGTTTTGTTACTGTATAAAAAACATATTTGATAAATTAAGAGGAGTGTCAGGATATGAACTTTTACCGACGCGACGTTCAGGCTGGAACATATTCTGACACACCTCTTTTATTTTTTTATGCTTCTGTTGCGGTCTTATTGTAACATTGTCCTATTCAGTGTTGTCATTGGCAGCGCTTTTGCCATTAATAAGTAAAATATTTAACAGAAAACAAAGTATTTGTTAGTTTTCTATTAAATATTTTACTGTTTTTGTCAACAATGCTCCATATCCTTATATATTGTTTCAATACTTGAACGAGCTTCCTCCAAGAAACTCCCTTAGCAGCGATGTCGGCGGCAGCTGGCGATATTGTATCGGCGTGATGTATCTAAGGAACTTGAGCAGGCGGTAAGCCTCCGCATATTCCTCGGCGTTTTCCGGTACAAGCTCGAGCAGGGGCTCTGCCTGCGTCCTTATCACAGCAAGTTCGAAAAGCATTGCCGTGTTGAACATCATGTCTGCATTTTCCTGATACGGGAATATCCACTTGTTCTCGCCGGCACGTACGCTCGGCCATCGGCGTATGGTTTCCTGTGCCGTCACCCCGCGGTATTTGTAGTCGCGTATGATGCGGCGCAGCAGGCGGTTGTCGGTTGTCGGAATGTAATTGTGATTGTCGAGAAGTATGGTTGTAAGTGCCGAGGCATATACGCGGAACTTCTGGTTTTCGGGAATATGTGCCGTCAGTTTAGGGTTGAGGGCATGTATTCCTTCGACAAGAAGCACATTGTTTTCATCAAGTTTCAGCCGTCGTCCGTTCTTCTCGCTCTTTCCTGTCTGGAAATTATATCTCGGCATTATCACTTCTTCTCCGGCAAACAGGGCGTTGAACTGTTTGTTTATCAGTGGTATGTCCAGTGCGTAAAGGCTTTCATAGTCGTAGTCGCCCTTGTCGTCCAGCGGTGTCTTGTCGCGGTCTACAAAATAATCGTCCAACGAAACCTGTACGGGCTTTATGCCACATGTAAGCAGCTGCACGGACAAACGTTTGCAGAATGTGGTCTTGCCGCTTGACGACGGACCGGCAATCAGCACAACCCTTACATCGCTTCTGCTTGCAATTTCATCGGCAATGCGCGATATTTTCTTCTCCTGCAATGCCTCGGACACGTTTATTATGTCGGTAGAAAATCCTTTTGCAACATTCTCGTTGAAGTCGCCCACCGTGCTTATGCCGATAATGTTCTGCCAGCGGTGGTGCTCCTGGAATATCTCGAACATCTTGTCCTGACTTATCAGTTCTCCCAGCTCGTCGGGATTATTGCGCGACGGTAAGCGCAGCAGCAGTCCCTCGTAGTACATCTCAAGACCGAAAAGATAAAGCTGGCTGGTGTTGGTGAGCAGCGTCCCATAGTAATAGTCCATGTACCCGTCAATCTCATAATATGTGGTATATAACCGTCCGATGCTCTTCAGCAATTTGACTTTTGAGTGCGTTCCCAGCTTTGTAAAAAGCTTTATCGCCTCTTCCGTGGTGCTTTCGTGGCGCAGTATAGGTATTGCCGCAGCTATTATCTCTTTCATTCTGGTGCGTATGCGGTCGACATCCTCTTTTGTTACCGGCCTTCCTATTTTGAGGTTGCAGTAGTATCCGTTGGACACCGGAATGTCTATTATTATTTTCCCGTCGGGATAAAGGTCGTGTGCAGCCTTGCACAGGACGAAAAACAGCGTGCGTGTGTATGCCCTCGAGCCCGAGGCTGACGTGATGTCAATAAATTCCACCTCTTTATTATGGTACACGCGATAGTTAAGTCCCTCCACTTTATTATTGACCCTTGCACTTACCGGAGGGTATTTCATATTTAGATTAAATTCACAAAAAATATCAGAAAGTGTACTTCCGATAGCAATATTTTTTATTTTTTTGTTATTTTTGCAACGAATTTGTACAGTCTGTTTCATAGCGATACGCTTTAACTTGTTAAATATGTCGTAAAGCTACGAATAAAACTTGACATAAAAGGACGGAGTACATTAAATTTTAATATAAAATATGTCGATTTGGATTTTTTTTAAGCTTATCGGTTCGTTGGCACTGCTGATGTACGGTATGAAATCGATGAGCGAGAGCTTGCAGAAAATGGCAGGTTCGCAGTTGCGCCACGTGCTGCAGGCAATGACCACAAACCGCATAGCGGGAATGCTCACAGGTACTTTTATTACAGCTTCAGTTCAGTCGAGCACGGCAACGACGGTCATGACCGTATCGTTTGTAAACGCCGGACTGCTCACGCTGGCACAGGCAATATCGGTGATAATGGGAGCCAACATCGGAACGACGCTTACGGCGTGGATAATGAGTGCGGGCTTCTCATTCAACATAACAGACTTTGTATATCCGGCTTTCTTTATCGCCATAATTCTTATCTATTCAAAAAAACGTAAGAGTTTTGGCGATTTTTTATTTGGTATCGCCTTCATGTTCCTCGGACTTGGAACATTGCGCCAGACAGGCATCGACATGGACCTCGGAGGAAATGAGGCTGTGCTCGGTTTCTTCGCATCGTTCGATCCCGATTCGTTCATTACCACCATTGTATTCCTTCTGCTTGGAAGCGTGCTTACCATGTGCGTGCAGTCTTCTGCGGCAATAATGGCGATAACCATGATATTATGTTCAAGCGGGGTGCTGCCTATATATCAGGGCATAGCTTTGGTGATGGGTGAGAACATCGGCACCACGGTGACGTCAAACCTTGCCGCCCTGACGGCAAACACTCAGGCACGCCGTGCCGCCTTCGCACACATGTTCTTCAATGTGTTTGGCGTTGTGTGGGTGCTTTGCGTCTTCCGTCCGTTCATACACATGGTCTGCTCGTTAGTGGGATACGACGATACGATGGAGAAAGGCGAACCGGGCTTCATGGCAAATGCGGCAAAGTTGTCGTTTGTCCTTGCCGCATTCCACACAATGTTCAACATCACCAACACGGCAATACTCATCTGGTTCATACCTCAGATTGAGAAGATTGTATGCCGTGTGATAAAGCCGCGCCGCAATTCGGAGGAAGAAGACGACTTCCGCCTGCGCTTTATCAGCGGTGGACTTATGCAGACGCCCGAGCTGTCGGTGCTTGAGGCACGCAAGGAGATACAGTCGTTTGCCGAGCGCATACAGCGTATGTTCTCCATGGTACGCGAACTGCTGGTAACCAAGGACGAGAGCGCATTTGTCAAGCTGTTTACTCGTATAGAGAAATATGAGGGCATATCGGACAACATGGAGATAGAGATTGCAAAATATCTTGATGAAGTCAGCGATGCACATCTCAGCGACGAGACAAAGGCAAAGATACGTGCCATGCTGCGTGAGATATCCGAAATAGAGAGTATCGGCGACAGTTGTTACAACGTGGCGCGTACAATAAACCGCAAGATAAAGGGTAAGGAGGACTTTACGGAGAAGCAGTATGAGCATCTGCACCAGATGTTCGAGCTGACGGACGACTGCCTGAGCCAGATGAACGTGATGCTTTCCGGACGCAAGGACAATCTTGATGTCAACCGCTCGTTTAATATCGAGAATGAGATAAACAACTACCGCAACCAGCTGAAGAGCCAGAACATCAACGATGTCAACAACCATGAGTACACCTACGCTATCGGTACAATGTATATGGACATCATAAGTGAGTGTGAAAAACTCGGCGACTATGTTATCAACGTGGTCGAAGCGCGTATGGGAACAAAACAGAGAGAAGCCTGAAAAGGGCTTCTCTCTGTTCCCTTTTTCCCTTTGTTTCTTTTGGGCAGAATATCGTTTCATCCCTTTTCTTATCAGATTGCCTTTTAATGAATACGATTTCATGCCCCATTTCTATTCTGTTCTCTTTTACATAAATACAGTTTTATACGGTTTTTGCTTACATTCTGTATTATGAAAACCGCTTATTTTCGCGTTCATCCGCACCATTTCCAAATTTGTTCCGTATAATTAAGTTTTATAAAGTTTATTCTTCTCCTGCATATTCCACATATAACTATATATGGACATCTTCCTTCTGCTTTAATGTATGTGTATGGCATACAGCATGTTATGTGCTATAGTTCTTATAACTTAATACTCAGTTTCCTTACAATAGCGCCTGTCTTACATTGTAACGGATACTTCCTTATATTATGATGCAATATATATTATTCACCATTTAATACTGTTTTACCATGTAAAACAGCATCTGTTACAACCCGATATAGCCTTCGTTGCAGAACTGTGACTATCATATTACCATGTAAAACCATATCTTTTACATCCAAATCCCGTCTGCAATCACTTTCCCGCAGCTATAAAAATACAGTAAAACCTACCTTCTAAATGTTAAAATCAGTTTCTTCCGCAAGCAAACCTGCACATTCCTTGCCAATGTGTGCAATTTTCTTCGTCCGTTTTATCATTTTTTCTTCAAAAAACAGCATTATTTTTCCATCTTTGTGCAATGTCCTTTCTCTCTTACGAGTTTATTGTATCAAAGTTGAAATAATAATATGTCATGTAAAAATGGCAGAAATTGACAATTGGGAAAAAAGAAATACTTTTTACTTCCTGATAAAAATAAATATAAAAATTTAAATTATTTACAGATTTATAGCTAACTTTGCACCCGAATTATATACATATTTATATCAAAAGTGGAAGTCTTCGGCTGTTAGTCTTTCTTCCATCATATTTTTTTACATAAGGAAACTTTAATTTAATCTGCGAACAATTCAAATTTGTTCTAAAGTGGAGGCTATTATTGTTTGGGGATAAAATCCTTTTGCTCTTATGAATTTCAACATAAGGGGAAGAATTTTTATATGCAAATAGTAACAATAATGAGCTTCAATTTTTTACTTAGACTAAGTAATTATTTTATTTGTAATTCTTTCAGTAAGCACTCAAATTAGGGCTTAAATTCAGAAATATTACCTTTGCTGCGAACTAAAATCAAAAGATTATGTATAATAGCAGTGAAGATTTAGAGCTATTCTATTTTCTGTATCATACAGAGGCGATTCCAAGCGGAATGTCAATTGAGCAGTTCTGCCTCAAGAACACAATGCGGAGATCTTCATAAAGTATATCGGAATCTTGTATGACTTGGAAAGGTGGTAGCTATCCTATAGACAACAATATCGCTGAGCGTATCATCTGTCCTTTGACAACTCAGCGTTACTCGATGCTCCACTTCGGCAGTGACGAAGGTGTGGAGATGGCTGCCACTTATCATAGCATCATCAGTACGGTTAAGCTACAAGAGAGGTCAGCGTGTGAGTATCTCGGTGTTTCTTACTGAAATATTTAACGGTTGCAGGGATTTTGTCAGTCTGCGACTGGATAAAATTGGATTGGCTGTATGCCAATAGTTAATAAACAACGTGATTTTTTTTACAATAATAGGCACTCGCAAAAATGTCTATTCACGTAGGAAAGCTCAAATTTGAGTAAGATTTTTTATCATTTGATAGATGGAAAACGCTGTGGGAAAATCCCGTAAAATAAATATAGACATTCTGAAGTTTTTTGCTGCCATTTTAATAACGAATTCTCATATGGATTTGCTATATGGTGAGTATAATGTATTAGCAACAGGTGGAGCTATCGGTGATGCACTGTTCTTTTTTTGTTCTGGTTTTACTTTATTTTTAGGACAGATGGGGCGATTTGCCAATTGGTACAAACGACGTATCAATCGCATTTATCCGACAATCTTTGCATGGGCTATTATCAGAGCATTTATATTTCAAAGTGACTATGGCATGAAACATACAATTCTCAGTGGTGGTGGTTGGTTCGTAAGTTGTATAATGCTTTATTACATCATACTTTATTTTATTCAACGGTATTACAAGAATTACTTATTATTGATACTCATCATGGTAATTGTAGCTTGTGGAGGCTGGTTTGCAATGGCAGATACTCCTAAAGACTATAATATGTATGGAGATGGTTACTTCAAATGGTTCCATTTCTTTATTTTTATGCTGATGGGAGCCATGATGGGAATTTCTAAAAGACGTTATAATTCTCATTTTGTTTGGGACGGTATGAAGTTAATAGCATGTATAGGCATATTTTATACTTGTTATGCCTGCAAAAACATGCCAGAATACAACAAGCTGCAAATGTTGACTTGGTTTCCGTTGATGGGTATTGCATTTTATTTTAATAAAATATGTAATTGTGAAATATTGAAACGGGCTTTCAACAATAAAATAATAGGGTGGCCTATTAAATTTATTGGTGGATTGTGCTTAGAGATATATTTGGTGCAGGACATATTTTTTACTGACAAGATGAACTCTATATTTCCTCTTAATCTGTTCATCATGTTTGCAATTATAGTTTGTGTTGCTTATCTCCTACGCTGTGGAGCAAGATTTTTCACACAAACATTTAAAGATATGGATTATGATTGGAAAATGATATTTAAAGTGTTATAAATTAGAAGAACGATGTCTGGTCAATCTCAAAATAATAAACGCATAGCTAAAAACACGCTTTTATTATATTTTCGCATGATTATCATGATGGTGGTTAGTGTCTATACATCCAGAGTAAATCTGATGGTTTTGGGAGTAGAAGACTATGGAATCTATAATGTAGTGGGAGGGTTCGTTACTATGTTTCTGATGATATCGGCTTCGTTGAATAATGCAATCAATAGATTTCTCACATTTGAAATAGGTAGGGGGGATGTAAAATCGCTTACTCGCACATTTTCGGCATCAGTGACGATACAGTTCATGCTAGCCGGAATTTTTCTTTTAATCGCAGAGACAATAGGCTTTTGGTTTGTTAATAGTAAAATGGTAATACCCGAGGAGAGGCTGTTTGCTGCTAATTTTGTCTATCAGTTTTCTATTATATCTTTCATTCTAAGTCTTATTACAGTTCCGTATAATGCTGCTATTATTTCGCATGAAAAGATGTCTGTTTTTGCATATATGAGCATATTTGATGTGTTCGGTAAATTGACAATAGCTTGGAGCACATTATATGCACCAGTCGATAAATTAATTTTTTTCTCGGGAATAATAATGATTTTTAGCCTTATCATGCGATTGATATATGGAATTTATTGTAAGCGACATTTTGAAGAATGTAGATGTGATTTTGTCTTTGACAGGGAAATGCTAAGGAATATGTTTAGATTTGCAGGATGGAATTTAATAGGTTCTGCTTCTGCTATATTGAGGGATCAAGGGGGAAATATTATAATAAATTTATTTTTCGGTCCTGTTGTTAATGCGGCGAGAGCTATTGCCATTCAGGTTAATAATGCCGTTTCTGGTTTTGTGAATAACTTTCAGATGGCACTTACTCCGCAAATAACAAAGAATTATGCTTCTGGCAATTATGAGTATATGTTCACGTTAGCTCTGCAAGGTGCACGATTGTCATTTTATATTTTATATTTTATATCCTTACCAATAATCCTTAATACTGGATATATTTTGGATTTATGGTTGGATGAGGTTCCCGCTCATACCATACTGTTTATCCAGCTGATATTGGGATTGGCCATGTGTGACTGCTTGGCAAATCCATTTTCAACAATTGCATTAGCTACAGGAAATATAAGAAACTATCAGTTAATTATTGGTGGATTACAGATGCTGAATCTCCCTATTGCTTATATCTGTTTAAGACAAGGATGCATTCCTGAAACAGTGACGATTGTGGCTATCGTAATGGCTATAATATGTATGGCTTTTCGGTTACTTATGTTGAAGATGATGGTTAAGTTGAGTATTCGAAGAGTTTTAAGAGATGTGTATCTAAATGTCATTATTGTTGGAGTGTTATCGCCAATAGTACCGTACTATGTGACCATGAATGTCAATAAAGGTTTTTGTTCATTCATAGTAAGTTGTATGGTTTGTGCATTATCTACATTTCTCATAATGATATTTGTTGGATGTTCAAAAGAAGAACGTTTATTTATATATGGAAAAATTTATAATATCGTAAGAATATAACTTTAATATCTGATGTAAGATGAAGCATGCAATATTAATGACTGTATATAAAGATATAGACCTTATTAACAAGTTAATATCACTTTATCCCAAGTGTTTTCTAATATTTATACATATAGATAAAAAGAGTAATATTTCAATAAATGATATTGTTAAACATGAAAATGTATATGTATATAAAAAATATAAGGTAAATTGGGGCGGAAATAATCATTCACTTTCGATGCTATTGCTTTTAAGGGAAGCATTAAAGTACAATTGTGATTATTATCATTTTGTTACGGGACAGGATTTACCATTGAATCCGTTTTCTTTTGATGAAAAAATAAAAAGGGGCTATTCTTATATAGAATATT
>ERZ778514.505-NODE-505-length-35846-cov-6.155765_pt1 | contig 35846 bp, 39 predicted proteins | sample MGYA00510344_ERZ778514 | MGnify/ENA primary metagenome ERZ778514 (study PRJEB29527, sample SAMN07138968) | mouse gut metagenome | material: feces | host: mouse | place: China:Nanjing | collected 2016-01-25 ...
GATGATCGCGCTGAATATCTATAATACAGCAATCACCAAGAATGCATATGCTCTTGGACAGGCGAAAGCCGTATTCTTCTTTATCGTTCTTGCCTGTGTATCTATCTTGCAGGTTCGTATTTCTAATAAGAAGGAGGTTGAGATGTAATGAGGATGAAAAAATCCAACAAAATTATATTTACGATTCTTGGAATCATCGTTGCGGCTTACACTCTGTTTCCGTTCTATCTGGTTGTTCTTAATACTTTTAAGAATGCGAACGGTATTGTGTCAAACCCGATAGGGTTCGGCGGAGTTAGTTTTTCGCAGTTAATGACGAACATTTCCTCGGTTGTCAACAACTCAAACTTTAACTTCTGGTATGCTTTCGGTACATCAGTTATCATTACGATTCTTTCGCTGGTGCTCTTGGCGCTCTTTGGAGGAATGGCTGCATGGGTTATCTGCCGGAATAAGACAAAATGGTCAACAGTGATCTATATGGTTTTTATAGCTTCTATGATCATTCCGTTCCAAGTTGTTATGCTTCCGCTGATTTCTACTTTCCGTGATGTAGGTCAGTTTGTTGGAATCTCCATGCTGCAGTCTATACCAGGTATCGTATTTGCGTATTGCGGATTCGGCGGCGCTATGACGGTATTTATTCTGACAGGTTTTATTAAGGGCATCCCTTATGAGCTTGAGGAGGCGGCCGCTATTGACGGATGTTCTCCGGAAGGGACTTTCTTTCGGATCATTTTCCCGCTTTTAACACCGGTTATTACTACGGTTACCATCTTGAACGGCATGTGGATATGGAATGACTACCTGCTTCCGTCGCTGATGCTTGGCCAGAACGGTAAAGTAAAGACGCTGCCGGTTGCGGTTCAGGCATTTGTCGGCTCCTATGTAAAACAATGGGATCTGATCTTGACAGCTGCGCTTTTGGCTATCATTCCTATGATCGTTATCTTCTTGATCGCTCAGAAGCAGATCATGAACGGAATGGTGGAAGGTGCTATTAAATAAGTATTTTCTTTGAGGGTGACTTATATGGGTTTATTTGATGTGAACGGTTCTTTTATGTATGCGCTGCAGAAATTCGCTAATATTTTTGTGTGTAATGTGATGTTCTGCCTGCTCAGTATCCCGCTGTTTACAGTGGGAGCGTCACTGTCGGCATTGTTTGTCTGTATGCAGGCAATCTGGGAAGATGATGAGGACGATATGATAGCGAAGCAGTTCTGGAATGCGTTTAAACTGAATTTTAAACAGGGCACTGCAATCTGGTTAATCTGTCTTTTTATATTTGCCTTTTTAGGGATTTATTATATGATCATCTCCAGTATGACGGGGATTGCGGGGCGCACTTACCGGATCAGCTTTTTTGTGATGTGCGTTGTCTTTCTGCTGGGATTTCAATATCTGTTCCCGCTTCAGGCGAGATATAAAAACAGTGTCAGAAATACGTTTAAAAATGCATGGCTTCTCGGCATCGCAGCACTGCCGTGGACACTGCTCAGTATCCTTTTGGCGGCGGCGGCGGTCTATATCTCTTTCTTCATGAATCCGAATGGTGTTAATCTTGCGGTATTTTTGTGGGGGATGGTTGGATTCGGACTGGTTGCATACTTGAACAGCATGTTTTTTAGGAAGGCGTTTCAGATGATCGATCCGGAAAGGCTAGAAGAGTCGATGCATGCAGCGCCGAAGGAGGCTCTGTTTATCGATGAGGAGCATCGGATGGCGCAGGCACCCAAAGGGAAAAGACGAAAATAATAATTGGAGGAGAATCTATATGGCTTCGATTAGTTTTAAAAATGTAACAAAGACATATGATGGAGCGACGTCACCAGTTGTCCCGAATTTAAATCTTGAGATCAAGGACAAGGAATTCATCATTCTGGTAGGTCCGTCAGGATGCGGAAAGTCAACGACACTGCGCATGATCGCCGGACTTGAGACCATAACAGAGGGCGAGCTTTTTATCGGAGACCGGGTGGTTAATAAAGTGCCGCCAAAAGATCGTGATATCGCTATGGTATTTCAGAATTACGCGCTCTATCCACATATGAATGTATATAAAAATATTTCTTTCGGCCTGAATTTAAGAAAAGAGGATAAGGCTGAGATTGACCGCCGTGTACATGAGGCGGCAAAAATTCTTGATTTGGAGCATCTTCTGACTAGAAAACCAAAGGAGCTTTCCGGCGGACAAAGGCAGCGGGTTGCCCTTGGGCGTGCCATGGTCAGGAAGCCTTCCGTATTCCTTTTAGACGAACCGCTGTCTAATCTGGATGCAAAGCTTCGTACTTCTATGAGAACAGAGATTGCGAAGCTTCACCAGAAGCTTGATATTACTTTTGTATATGTAACACATGACCAGACGGAAGCTATGACTATGGGAGACCGGATTGTTGTTATGAAGGAAGGCGTGATCCAGCAGTTTGATACGCCGCAGGTTCTTTATGACACACCTGCGAACTTGTTTGTTGCAGGCTTTATCGGCAGTCCGCAGATGAATTTTATGAATGCAGTCATCAGAAAAGAGGGCGATAAGCTTTATGCGGAGACCGAAGGAAGCAAGCTTTTGATACCGGATTCTAAGAAGGCGGCTCTTACACCATACGTTGGGAAAACGATGGTTATGGGACTGCGCCCGGAGGATTTCCTTTCGCAGGAAAAGCTGGCTGCGGATAACACTCTGGCAGGAAAGATGAGCTTCAGCGAGCTTCTTGGAGCGGATTACCATCTGCATGTGTCTTTGCAAAATACACAGCTTATCGTAAAGGTTCCTGCTGATGGAAAAGCGCCTGCAAAAGGAGCTTATAATGTGGCGGCCAACATGGATAAGGCACATTTCTTTGATACAGAAAGCGAGAAGGCAGTTTGCCACTAGGAGGAAACAATGGTTGAATGGTTAAAAAATGCGATATTTTATGAGATTTATCCTCAGTCCTTTGCGGATACAAATGCAGACGGAATCGGAGATATTAAAGGAATCATAGAACATCTTGATTATATTCAGGAATTAGGGTGCAATGCTTTGTGGCTGAATCCCTGTTTTGAGTCTCCTTTTCTGGATGCGGGATATGACGTGTCTGACTACATGAAGGTTGCGCCAAGGTATGGGACGAATGCAGATTTAAAATGTTTGTTTGATGAAGTACATAGACGAGGTATGCATATTATGCTTGATCTGGTTCCCGGACATACATCATGGGAACATGCGTGGTTTAAGGAATCCTTAAAGCCTGAAAAAAATCTGTATTCCGGGCGGTACGTATGGACGGATGATGCGTGGAAGGATTTTGACGGTATCGGCAATATCAGAGGATTCCTTCGGGGAATGAGCGACCGGGACGGGAGTGTGGCGGCAAATTTTTATTCTCATCAGCCTTGTCTGAATTATGGGTTTTATGAGATTACAGATCCTGCATGGCAGCAGACCATGGATTCCGAAGATGCTCTTGCGACCTGCGAGGCTATAAAGGATGTCATGAGATTCTGGCTTGGGATGGGATGCGACGGATTCCGCGTGGATATGGCAGGGTCCCTTGTAAAGAATGATCCAGAGCAGGAAGGTACGATTGCTCTCTGGCAGAGATTCAGGGATTTCTTAGACAAAGAGTACCCGGACGCAGCTATGATATCTGAGTGGGGAGAGCCGGACAGAAGCTTAAGATCCGGATTTCACATGGATTTTATGCTGCATTTTGGTCCAAGTCATTATACGGATCTATATCATGATGATAATCCGTATTTTTCACGGGATGGGAAAGGCAATGCCAAAGCATTCATTGATTATTACAGGAAGTGTTACGAGCCGACCAACGGTAAAGGTATGATATGCATGCCTTCCGGTAATCATGATATGAAACGCTTTTCCAATTGGCTTGATGATGAGGAGATTAAGATCGTATTTGCGTTTATTCTGTCGCTGCCGGGAGCTCCGTTCATCTATTACGGAGATGAACTGGGAATGAAGTATCTGAAAGGTCTTGTCTCGGTAGAAGGCGGTTATTACCGTACCGGTTCCCGTTCGCCGATGCAGTGGGATGATGGACTTAACGCCGGATTTTCTTCTGCAAAAAAAGAAGATTTGTACATTCCGATTGATTCGGATGAGAACCGTCCGACTGCTAAAAAGCAGATGGCGGATGAGAATTCCGTGTACCATGAAGTGAAGAAACTGATTACTCTTCGTCAGGCAAATCAGGTGCTTCAGAGCGAGGCGGAGGTTGAGTTTCTGTATTGTGAGGAAAATGCTTACCCGCTTGTCTATCGGAGATTCAATGAAGAGGATTCGGTGTTGATTGTGATCAACCCGTCAGGGAGAGAAGTGCAGTTCCCGTACGATGGAACGCTTGGAGAGGTAATATACCAGAAGGGCGGAAGCTTAGAGGCTGTAAACGGAAAGATTATTGTTCCGGCGGAAACGGCAGTGTTTGCAAAAGAAATAAAATAGCAAATGTTTGATCTGTGCTAAATGATGTAATAGAAGAGAGGATGTTTCATCTTATGATTTGAAACATCCTCTTTTTCTTACTTATTTGAGAGCACAAAGGCTTCGTATGGTCTTAATGTAATCTCTGGCTTGTCATATGTGTTTTCCATATTAGAGATCAGGCTCGTTTTGCCGATGAATTCTTCTGGTATGGTAAAGTGCGTTTTGGTTTCGGAAAAATTGCATACTACAAGTAGTTTTTCATCATCTAATGTGCGGGTGTATACATAAAGCTCTTCGCTGTCTTTTAAAAGAAGTTCATATTTTCCATATACAATGATTGGATTCTGCTTTCTAAGTGCGATCAGTTTCTTATAATAGTGGAAGACGGAATCCGGATCAGCGGTTTCAGCTTTTGCATTGATTTCTGTGTAGTTGGGGTTTGTGCTTATCCATGGTGTTCCGGTGGTAAAGCCTGCCTGAGCACTGTTATCCCATTGCATTGGTGTTCTGGCATTGTCACGGCTTCTAAAAAGCAGACAGGGCCAGAAAATCTCATGGGAAACTTCGCCGCTCTCACACCATTCCCTGTAGGCGTTAATGCTTTCGATATCGCGAAAATCTGACAGCTTTTCAAATGGATAATTGGTCATGCCAAGTTCTTCGCCCTGATAAATGTAAGGAGTTCCCTGCATCATATGCAGGCAGGTTGCCAGCATTTTTGCGGAAGCTTCCCGGTACGCGGGACTGTCGTTTCCGAAGCGGGAGACTGCTCTTGGCTGATCGTGGTTATCCCAGAACAGGCTGTTCCATGCTTTGTTATATAACTCGGTCTGCCAGCGTGACATGATTTTTTTGAGCTCTGTAAGAGGAAGTTTTTCGTCTGTCCATTTGCCATATTTTCCGTGTATATCTACAAGCTCAAAATGGAATACCATATTAAGCTCATGGGTATCTTCCCCCGCATACTGCTTTGCGAGTTTTGGCGTTACGCCCGGTGTCTCGCCCACTGTCATAATATCATATTTTGATAATACATTTTCGTTCATTTCCTGAAGATATCTGTGAATATTCGGACCGTGTACACAGTAAGGGCTGTAGTCTCCATAAAAATCTGTCACTTTTCCGTCGGGCATTTCTGCTGTTTTGGAAATCATGCTGATCACATCCATACGAAATCCATCAATGCCCTTATCACACCACCAAGTCATCATGTCAAAAACACTTTTTCTGACTTTTGGGTTATCCCAGTTGAGATCTGGCTGTTTTTTGGAGAATAAATGGAGATAATACATGCCCGTGGTTTCATCATACTGCCATGCAGAGCCGCCAAAGCAGGAACCCCAGTTATTGGGTGGAGTATTAATGTCCTTTCCTTCCCTCCAGATGTAGTAATCCCGGTAAGGGTTTTCCTTGGAACTTTTACTTTCGATAAACCATTTGTGCTCGTCGGAGGTGTGGTTTACAACAAGGTCCATAACGATGCGCAGCCCTCTTTTGTGGGCTTCGATAAGAAGCTCGTCAAAGTCCTCCATGGTTCCGAATTCATCCATGATTGCCTGATAATCACTGATATCATAGCCATTATCATCATTAGGAGATTTGTATACAGGGGAGAGCCAGATGACATCGATCCCCAGATATTTCAGATAATCCAGACGGCTGGTAATACCTTTGAGATCACCGATGCCGTCGCCGTTGCTGTCCATAAAGCTTCGCGGGTAGATCTGATAGATCACCGCTTCTTTCCACCATATTCGTTTCATGATATATCTATCCTTTCTGTCGTTATATTGTTGATCATGCAATACAATGATTAAAAAATCTTAATTCCTCATTTCCAGCACTAATACCTGATAACCATGTAAAGTAAGGACCGCATCTTTCTCGGTAACGTCATGGCAATTGTTTATGAGAATGGATTTGTAAGGAGAAGGGAGTGTAACGGACTGTTCCTCCTTCTGGAAATTTCCGATGACAAGTAAGGTCTTTTCGCCCTTGCGGTAGTATGCCATCAGATTGCTCCTGTCTTCCCAGACTGGTTCAAGAGCGCCGTATACAACGGTTTCTTTATATTCTGGATTCTTTCTAAGGGCAATAAGATTTTTGTAAAAGCTTCTCACAGAATCTGGATCGTCCTGCTGCATGGAAACGTTAATATCCACATAATTTGGATTCACCTTAAGCCATGGTGTACCGGTTGTGAAACCTGCATTTTCTTCATCAGACCACTGCATTGGTGTTCTGGCATTGTCTCTGCTGAATTTTGATACGGCCTTTAATGCCTCATCAGGAGACAACCCTGCTTTTAATGCAACCTGATATTCGTCCAAAGTGTTGATATCGTCAACCTCATCGATAGAAGAAAATACCGTATTCTCCATACCAAGCTCCTGTCCCTGATAGATAAAAGGAAGGCCCCGGAGCATAAAGTTAAGGGCGGCAAGAAGTTTCTTGCTCCGCGGGCAGCATTCTCCTTCTGGAATATAGTGGCTGACGCCGCGCGGTTCATCATGATTCTCGATGATATTGGACAGGAAACCGATATCCCCTACCTTTGCCTGAGATTCAAAACAGCATCTCTTATAGTCGTCCGGCGTGATTGGCGTTGCGTCATACCAGCCTTTTCCGCTGACACCGAAAACGGTCTCGTTAAAATCGAACATACTGGAAAAATAGCCATTTTCCCCGATAAAATCAGGAATCTCTTCCGGCTTTTCATTAAATACCTCTCCAACAGAAAATGCATCATATTTTTTAAAGGTTCTATCGCGCATCTCACCTAAAAATTCACCGATTCCGTGCGCATCCTTTAACATGGCCTGAATACTGCACAGTCCGTCCTCGCGGTCCGGTTCATAACTTTGCAGAGGAAGCGCCTTTTTGATGTTAATGATGGCATCGATACGGAAGCCGCCTAAGCCTTTATCAAGCCACCAGTTTATATTCTTATAAACCTCTTCCCGCAATTCTGGATTCTCCCAGTTCAGATCCGGCTGTTTTTTGTGGAAGACGTGAAGATACTGTTTATCGGTGCCTGGAAGATCATCCCATACAGGGCCGCCGAAGTAGGAGCGCCAGTTCGTAGGAAACTCACCTTCCTTTTTATCTCTCAGATAGAAGAAATTGCCGTACTTTCCGTCAGGATCTTCGCAGGCCTTCTTAAACCACTCGTGTTCATCAGAGCAGTGGTTTACAACCAGATCCATGAGTATGTACATATCCCGCTTTTGGGCCTCTATAAGCAGTGTATCCATGTCCTCCATCGTGCCAAAACGAGGATCAATGTTATAATAATCAGAAATATCATACCCTTCATCAGCTAAAGGAGAGCAGTAGCAAGGAGAGAGCCATAGAATATCTACACCCAGATCCTTAAGATAGTCAAGCTTTTCTATAATACCGGGAATATCGCCGATACCGTCGCCGTTAGAATCATAAAAGCTTTTTGGGTAAATCTGATATGCAACCTTATCGTGCCACCATTTTTTGGTCATCATATTTGCCATAGTGTATACCTCCAGTTTTTAGTCCTTATGTATGACATTTTAAACATGTTCTGTCATTGGACTATAAAGATTATTTTGTTATCTATTATAATGGATGTTGATAAGGCTGTCTTATACTTCTCTGATTAAAAATTATGAAATATTGACTTTTTCGTTTTCTTTTTGCATCTGCTTACGATATTTTAGCGGCGTAGTATCCGTATATCTTTTAAAAGATCGGAGAAAATTCCCGAGATTATTATATCCGCATTCCATACAAACCTCAGTTATGGACAGATCCGTTTCTTTAAGAAGCCGAAGAGACTGCTTAAGCCGGTAGTCGTTGACATATTCCATGGGAGAACGTCCGATGGATTTTTTGAAAAAACGGCAAAAATACTGGGAGTTCATATTAACCTGTTTCGCCAGATCCTGAATATATATTTTATCTTTGTAGTTTTCTTTTATATATGTAAGGACTGTCTTGATCTCTTCGACACGCTTGTCTTGATTTTTCCCTATAGGCGTAAAAAGCTGGCTGCCTGACAGAATGGCAAGAATACGCAGCAGAGAGGATTTAATAAATAGTTGATTTGTCAAATCATCTGTGACAGCGCCATATTGTAAAGGCATATCTTCATTCAGTGGATGATTGAAGGAACGCACTGTCTCAAGAAATGCATCGCGGACAGGGACGAATTCTTCATGGCTGGGAAGAAGGCGGCGGGGAAATAAGAGTGTTCCGTTTTGTATGGGCTGGATCAACTGTGTCTGAACAGCGTCATAGGAATCAAAGTTTAAGATTCCTAAAGAAAAGACGATAGCATCTTCGCCGGAACTTACTTCATTTTCTGTAAAAATGCTGTGTAGCTCACCGGGATTGATGAAATAAAGAGCCTCTGAATGGACAAAAAACTGTTCCATATTAATCTCCAGCCGGAAATCACCTCCGAAAAAATATAGAATCTCCACTTCCTTGTGCCAATGATGCTTAATAAGCGTTCCCTTTCTGAGAGGACGCGTCTGGTAAATTGCGCAGGGAAAAGACTTTGTACCGTGAAAACGGATTTCTTTTAAGGTGGATAAATGTGTCTGACACATAGAGCTCTCCTTTAGTAAAAATGATGATAAAATGACTTTAGCGATTTGCTTTTTATTATATATCCGGGGGAAAGGATTTTCAATATTAATCTCACAGTTCACGTGTCCTCAGAGAGCCGTTTTATGAGCAAATAGCTACTTGACGAACAGACCTGTACGAAAGTATTATATGATTACAGAAGCCGGGGAAAAGGCGCTTTTTTGCTTTAAAGTGAAATATAGGATATTATTTTGGAACAGGAAAATTCACCGCTTTTTAGAAAGATATATTTATGGTAATATATAAATGTTAGAAAAGCTTTCTTGTATGAACTTTCTTAAAAAGGAATATGGAACTCAAAAAGCTTCCGGCAGAAGTAAAAACAGCGAAGATGTTCTGAATAAAAGTAGGAGGATGGCATGAGAGAACAATTGACGCACAGTGACGTGCAAAAGATAAAGGAAGAGATAGAATACCGTAAACTGGTAGTGCGCAAAAGAGAGCTTGAGGCAGTGAAAGAAGCAAGAGCTCAGGGGGATCTGAGCGAGAATTTTGAATACAAGGCGGCGAAGCAAGACAAAAACCGCAATGAAAGCCGAATCCGTTATCTGGAAAAGATGCTTAAAAATGCCCGGATTGTGTCAGATGAGTCGGGGGACGATGAGGTTGGCATCAACAATACAGTAACGATATATTTTGAAGATGACGGCGAGACGGAGAGATACCGTCTTGTGACCAGTGTGCGGGGGAATTCCATGCAGGGATTGATCAGTATCGAGTCGCCTGTGGGAAAGGCGATACGGGGGAAAAAAGAGGGAGATCGGGTGTTTGTAAAGACGAATGGCGAGGATGGATATTATATCGTGATCAAAGAAATTGATAAGACTACAGATGACTCACAGGATTCTTTGCGGAGATATTAATATTGGCAGCAGTTTTGCGTGACTATGGATGGTCCGTAAAAGATTAAAATTATACAATGCAGGGATGTCGGTGTTTTATAAAAGACGTGCCGGAGGGAGAAAAGATGCTTGGAGATACACAAGGGAGAAAGTTTGACGGGTATGTGACCGATTACGTGGTTTTTGATTTGGAGACGACAGGGATTAGCTGTACGACTGACAGAGTTATAGAGATATCTGCGGTTAAGGTACAAGGAGCAAAGGCTGTAGATGAATTCTCTGCATTGGTGAATCCAGAGATGAAGATTCCGTTCCGCGCGTCTCAGGTCAATCATATTTATGATGATATGGTGAAGGATGCGCCGGTGTTTGAAAAAGTTCTGGCAGATTTTGATGCATTTATCGGCGATATGGTACTGGTGGGACACAATATACACACTTTTGATATGAAGTTTATACAACGGGATGCGTTCTTATATTGGGGAAGGGTATTTGCGAATGATTACATAGATACGCTGGCACTTTCGAGACAATGTCTGCCGCAACTATCGAACCATAAGCTGACAGACTTGGCGAACCATTACCGTATTGCGGCAGACGGTGCGCACCGCGCTCTTGCCGACTGCAGGATGAACCAGAAGGTGTTTGAAAAGCTGGGAGAAGCTCTGCAATCGCCGGCTGTTAAGAGGAATATGAAGATATGTCCGAGATGCGGACAGCTTATGAGGAAACGCAGCGGGAGATTCGGGGAGTTCTGGGGCTGCGGCGGTTATCCAGGCTGCAGATATACGGAAAATATATGATTTTGCTTTGCAAAATTAAAAAAGTGTAGTATACTGGATAAGCAGACAAAAGGGGAGCTTGCGTATCAAGCAGGCTGAGAGTAGGCTGAATCGCCTAGACCCGCAAACCTGATTTGGATAATGCCAACGTAGGGACATAGGATTCATGTGAGTATGATTAACGAATGTGCCCTGATGGGTATGTTCGTTTTTTTATGTTCAACCATTTGCCTCTGGCCACAAAAATTAACGGTAATGGCAGTTCAAAGAGAAAGAGGGATACAGAAGTCTCAAAAAAAGGAGGTAGTTTTTATGTTTGGAACTTGTATTGAAAATGTCAGGAAGATGGCGCCGCTTGTGCATAATATTACGAATTATGTGACTGTGAATGATGTGGCAAATGTGCTTTTGGCATGTGGAGGGAGTCCAATCATGTCGGATGAGCCAAAGGATGTTGAAGATATTACAGCAATCTGCGGCGGGTTGAATATCAATATCGGCACGTTGAATGCGAGAACAATTGAGGGAATGTTCGCGGCAGGAAAAAAGGCGAATGAGCTTTCACATCCGGTGCTTTTGGATCCTGTCGGCGCAGGGGCCAGTGCGCTTCGTACTGACACGGCGCTTCGGCTGACAGAGGAGATTAAGTTAGCGGTTATCAGGGGGAATATTTCGGAAATTAAGACACTCGCTCTTGGAAGCGGTACGACGAAGGGTGTGGATGCAGATGTGGCAGATGCGGTTACGGAGGAAAATCTGACGGAGGCAATTGTATTTGCAAAAGGATTTGCAGAAAAGATGGGATGTATCGTGGCAATAACTGGGGCGATAGACCTTGTCAGTGACGGGAAAGAATGTTATGTTATCCGTAACGGACGTCCTGAGATGGGGAAGATCACTGGAACGGGCTGTCAACTTTCCGGTATGATGACCGCGTTTGTAGTGGCGAACCCTGAGAATCAGCTTGAGGCGGCAGCGGCGTCAGTATGCGCTATGGGGCTGGCGGGTGAGATTGGTTTTGACCGTATGGATGAGGGCGACGGAAATTCTACATACCGCAGCCGGATTATTGACGCAATCTATAATATGGACGGAGATACGCTGGATAAAGGAGCAGATTATGAGGTGCGATAAGAAGGATCTACTGTTATATGCGGTGACAGACAGAAGCTGGCTTGGAGAAGAAAGCTTGTATGATCAGGTGGAAAAGGCTCTGAAGGGCGGCGCTACATTCATCCAGCTTCGGGAGAAGGAATTGGATGAAAAGCATTTTCTTGAAGAAGCCAGAGGGATTAAGGGGCTTTGTAAAAAGTATCGCGTGCCTTTTGTCGTTAATGATAATGTAGAGATTGCGCTGGCAGCAGATGCAGACGGAGTTCATGTGGGTCAAAGTGATATGGAAGCAGGGGATGTGCGCGCGAAACTTGGAGAGAATAAGTTCATCGGCGTGTCTGCCCAGACGGTGGAGCAGGCGCTTTTGGCACAGGAACACGGTGCGGATTATCTTGGAGTAGGCGCGGTGTTTCCTACAGGTTCTAAGGCGGATGCCGATGATGTCAGTTATGAAACATTAAGAGCAATCTGCGATGCAGTGGACATTCCGGTTATTGCTATCGGAGGAATCAGTACGGATAATGTATTAGAGCTGTCCGGAAGCGGGATATGCGGAATCGCAGTAATCAGCGCTATTTTCGCAAAGGAAGATATTGAAAATGCAGCGAGAGAGCTGAGAAAACTTGTAAAAGAGATGGTTGAAGTATGATAAAGGGAGCTATTTTTGATGTAGATGGAACTCTTTTAGACTCTATGGAAATCTGGGAGGATGCGGGAGTACGTTATCTGAGAAGGATCGGAGTGGAGCCGGAGAAAGATCTGAGTGAGATTCTGTATCCCATGACGATGACTGAGGGCGCGGAATATGTAAAGGAGCGATATCGGCTTACTTTTGCATTGGATGAGATCGTTCAGGGGGTACTTGATACGGTACGGGATTTTTATTTTTATGAAGCATCTGTGAAACCGGGAGCAAAAAAACTGCTTTCATGGATGAAAGAGAAGAATATACCGATGGCTGCCGCTACGGCAAGCGACAGGGAGCATATAGAGGCGGCTTTTAAGAGACTTGGGATTGACGGGTATTTTGGACGGATTTTTACGTGTTCGGAGGTTGGCGCAGGGAAGCGCCATCCTCTGATCTATGAAAAGGCGGCCGCATATCTGAAAGCAGAGCCGGGTGAGATCCTTGTGTTCGAGGATGCGTTCTATGCACTTGTGACGGCGAAAAATGCAGGGTTTCGTACCGTGGGAGTATATGACAGATTCAGCGAAGATGAGCAGGAAGCGCTTAGCAGACAGGCGGATATATATCTGAGGAATCTAATTGATTGGAAGTGGAAAGAGAGAATGATTTTATGAAAACAGCTTTAACGATTGCCGGAAGTGATCCCAGCGGAGGTGCAGGAATACAGGCAGACATTAAGACAATGATATGCAACGGTGTGTATGCCATGAGCGCCATAACAGCGCTAACGGCCCAGAATACCATGGGTGTGACGGGCATTATGGAAGTAACGCCAGAGTTTCTGGGAGAACAGCTTGACAATATATTTACAGATATTTATCCGGATGCGGTGAAGATTGGTATGGTGCCGGACAGTGCTCTTATTAAAAAAACTGCTGAAAAGCTTAGAGAATACAGGGTGCAAAAGATTGTCGCAGATCCGGTTATGGTAGCGACCAGCGGTTCTAGGCTGATCGGCGAAGAGGCGGTGGACACTTTAAAGGAGTACCTTTTGCCGCTTGCGACTGTTCTGACACCGAATATTCCGGAAGCGGAGGTGCTTTCGGGGATGGAAGTAAAGACGGAGAAAGATATGCTTCTGGCTGCGGAAATGATCAGCAAGAGCTATCACTGTGCCGTGCTTTTGAAAGGCGGTCATCAGCTTAATGATGCCAATGACCTTTTATACAGGGATGGTTCATACAAATGGTTCTTCGGAAGGCGAATCGACAATCCCAATACACATGGGACAGGCTGTACACTTTCCAGCGCTATCGCATCGAATCTGGCAAAAGGGTATGATCTGGACAAATCGGTAGAACATGCAAAAAAGTATATATCAGGAGCGCTCTCGGCCATGCTTGATCTGGGAAAAGGGAGCGGGCCTTTGAACCATGGCTTTCAGATTCCGGCGGATTAGTATGATTTCAGGTTCAAATCACATCTCTTCGATAGTATAATAGCTATAGTAAACCGGACATAAATATGTTAGAATAGTGATAGTGCAGATAGATTAAGCATGCTCTGAGAAGATCAGGCTGATAAAGCGGCAGGGAAAAAATATTAAGAAAAAGGTAGATTTATAAATATATGGGTGATAAAACAACATTTGACATCATCTACGACATTATCTGTCAGATCCCAGAGGGCAAGGTTGCTTCCTACGGCCAGATTGCCGCGCTTGCAGGAAACAGGCGGTGGGCGAGGGTTGTAGGATATGCTCTTCACGCAATTCCTCATGGAAGCGATATTCCGTGGCATCGTGTAGTGAAAAAGAATGGAGAGGTATTCGGCGGTGCAGGAAGCGACGGCGGCAGATATCAGACAGAACTGCTTCTTGATGAGAAAGTCGGGTTCATAGACGGATACGTAGATATGGAGCATTACCAGTGGCACAAGATAGCATTCTGATCGAGGTGGGGCTATGCAATTAAGAAGTAAAAAGGAAATTATTGAATGGCTGCATGAGCAGCTGACGATAGACCGGCTGTGGGATGTGATGGAATTATTTGAAGAGCATCCTTTCTATACGATGCGGAATCTGGAATTTACATATATTATCAAAGGAAATGAGATGTTTGTAAACCGGAAAGAAAAAAGCATTACCAAAGCGACCGTGGGAATCACTCTTTGTAAAGCTTTAGAACTTGGCGGAATAGTATCCGGCCCCAAAAAGCTTGGCACCTTTGGGGCGAGTTACCTGTATCCAATATTTTTATATCTGGGAATTATCCGACAGGAGGAATGAGGAAAGTAGGTTATGTAAGGTTACCGTTTTACATGTCTTTTTATTGCGTCAAAGCTTTCTTTGCTGATCACATGTTCGATCTTACAGGCATCTCCAACTGCAATATCGGCAGGCACGCCTAAAAATGTGAGCCACGAGGATAAAAGCTGATGACGTTCATATATCATCTCTGCAATCTCACGTCCGGAGTCGGTAAGATAGATAAACCCGGCATCGGTTACCGTTATATGTTCTTTCGTTCTTAAGTTTTTCATTGCGACACTGACACTTGACTTCTTAAAGCCAAGTTCGTTGGCAATATCCACTGATCTTACAACCGGAAGCTTTTTGCTTAGGATCAGTATGGTCTCGAGATAATTTTCGGCAGATTCATTTAATGCGTGCATATGTTTTGTCTCCTTGAACGCTGTTTTATCAGTTGCACATCCATAGCGCTTTACTGATTAATATTACATTGTATTAGTATAGCACAATTTAGTTGGAAACACAAAAAATCTTAAAATATAAAAGAAAATTGTTGACAGCTAAGATATGTTAGCGTATACTAACATATGGAAATGAAAATGTTTATCAATATCACAAAAAGGGGATGACATGATGCCGTTAACAATGGTAAATACCGGTGAGCCTATGCAGATTAAAAAGGTTGGAGGAAAAGAGGAAGTCAAAAAGTTTTTAGAAAACCTTGGTTTTGTTACAGGCGGATTTGTAACTGTTGTATCAGATATCGGAGGTAATGTGATTGTGAATGTAAAAGATTCCCGCGTTGCCATTGGAAAAGATATGGCTAATAAGATCATGGTATAGGTAAATATTCTATCTTATAAAGAAAGAAGGGATGAGGAAAGATGAAGACGTTAAAGGAAGTGGCCTGCGGAAGCACCGTTAAGGTGGCAAAACTGACTGGCGAAGGTCCGGTGAAGAGAAGAATCATGGATATGGGTATTACGAAAGGCGTGGATGTTTTCGTCCGCAAAGTAGCGCCTCTTGGCGATCCTGTAGAGGTAACTGTAAGAGGATATGAGCTGTCGCTTCGGAAAGCGGATGCAGAAATGATTTTAGTTGAATAATAATCTTGAAAACAAGAATTTTTTTTTGTACATGGGTTAGTATCAACTAATAAAAAAGAGCTATGACTAATAAAAAGAAGAAAAAACAAACTTAGAAGGAGAGATGTTATGTCAGTAAAAATAGCGCTTGCAGGTAATCCGAACAGCGGTAAGACAACTTTGTTTAACGCGCTGACGGGTTCAAATCAGTTTGTAGGTAACTGGCCGGGAGTGACGGTTGAGAAAAAGGAAGGAAAATTAAAGGGGCATAAGGATGTTATCATTATGGATCTGCCCGGAATCTATTCCTTATCTCCGTATACGTTGGAAGAGGTGGTAGCAAGAAACTATCTAATAAATGAGAGGCCAGATGCCATTATAAATATTGTCGATGGAACCAATATCGAAAGAAACTTATATCTGTCCACTCAGATCATGGAACTTGGGATTCCGGTTATCATGGCAGTGAACATGATGGATATCGTAAGAAAGAATGGAGATCAGATCAATGCCGAGAAGCTTGGTGAAAAGCTTGGCTGCGAGGTAGTTGAGATTTCAGCCCTCAAGGGAACTGGAATCACGAAAGCGGCGGAAAAAGCAGTTGCAATCGCTCAGGAAGGCGCTGCATCAGAGATTAGACATGAATTCTGTGAAGACGCAGAGAGTATCATCGAGAGAGTAGCGGATAAGCTTACTGGAATTGTTGCTGATGGACAGAAGCGTTTTTTTGCAGTCAAGCTTTTGGAGAAGGATGATAAGATTCAATCCCAGATGTCATCTGTACCAGATATATCCGCAGATATTCAGGAGATGGAAGACAAATTTGACGACGATACGGAGAGTATCATCACAAATGAGAGATACGTTTATATCTCTTCTATTATCGGGGATTGTGTAAAGAAAAATAAAACACAGGAGCTTACGACATCCGATAAGATAGATCGCATCGTAACAAACAGATGGCTGGCATTACCGATATTTGCAATTGTTATGTGGATCGTGTATTATGTATCTGTATCGACAGTCGGAGATTTTGTGACAGGTTGGACAAATGATGTATTATTTGAAGAGATTATTCCTCCGGCTATCGAAAATATTCTCGTAAGTGTGAACTGTGCCGACTGGCTTCAGGGACTGATTCTTGACGGTATTGTAGCAGGTGTGGGTGCGGTTCTTGGATTTGTGCCTCAGATGCTCGTGCTTTTTATCTTCCTTGCATTTTTGGAGGCATGTGGATACATGGCGCGTGTGGCATTTATCATGGACAGGATTTTTAGAAAGTTCGGTCTGTCAGGCAAATCCTTTATTCCGATGCTCATTGGAACTGGATGTGGAGTTCCGGGTGTTATGGCGTCAAGAACGATTGAAAATGACAGAGACCGCAAGATGACAATTATGACGACAACCTTTATCCCGTGCGGGGCGAAGCTTCCGATCATAGCTCTGATCGCGGGAGCACTGTTCGACGGGGCGGCATGGGTAGCGCCGAGCGCATATTTCGTCGGCATTGCGGCAATCATCTGTTCCGGCATCATCTTAAAGAAGACAAAGATGTTCGCGGGAGATCCGGCTCCGTTCGTTATGGAGCTTCCGGCCTATCATATGCCGACAGTGGGAAATGTCCTTCGCAGCATGTGGGAGAGAGGCTGGTCCTTTATTAAAAAGGCAGGTACGATCATTCTTCTGTCAACCATTCTTTTGTGGTTCTTAATGAGCTTTGGATGGGCGGACGGCTCCTTCGGAATGCTGGAGGCGGAGCAGCTTGACAGCAGTATCCTTGCATCTATCGGAAGCATCATCGCTCCTCTCTTCGCACCGCTTGGATGGGGCGATTGGAAGATGGCGGTCGCAGCAGTTACAGGACTGATCGCGAAGGAAAATGTAGTAGGAACTTTTGGTATTCTGTTTGGATTTGCAGAAGTAGCAGAGGATGGGACAGAGATCTGGGGACAGCTTGCAGGCAGTATGACAGCAGTTGCAGCGTATTCATTCCTTGTATTCAACCTTTTGTGCGCGCCTTGCTTCGCGGCAATGGGAGCTATCAAGAGAGAGATGAACAATGCGAAATGGTTCTGGTTTGCAATCGGATACCAGACACTGCTAGCATATGTAGTATCACTTTGCGTATATCAGATTGGAAATGTATTGTCAGGCGGTGCTTTCGGGCTTGGAACAGTTGTAGCGGTCATTCTTGTGATAGGATTTATCTATCTTCTGGTTCGTCCATATAAAGAAAGCAAGACATTGAATGTTGATCTGAAAGGGATGGCTCCTGCAAGATAGAATGGATATTAAATACGATCTTATAGTCTAAAAGGAGGTAGTGATGGGGACTTTTGTTGTAGGAATCATTGTATGCGCGCTTGTGGCGCTGGCAGTAAGAAGTATGGTCCGGGACAAGAAAAACGGAAAGTCCATACAATGCGGCGGCGACTGTAAGCATTGCGGCGGGCATTGCCATTGACGGCATTGTTTCCGGGGTAAATTAGTATCGATATTAAATAAAAACCATGTGTTTCTGGAAAGGGGACACATGGTTTTTTATCATACCATAGTTCTCTTCTTGAGTTCTGCAATAATAGAAGGTACAGCAACAAAAAACGCTTTTTGTAAATTGTTCATTCAATCACCTCGTCAATTAATATTTTTTAAATTATAAATCGAAAGAATGAAGCTGTCAAATTATGTGAATTAAGAAGAGTGAAACGAGGATTGAAATAATACAGGAAGAAAGATATACTGATGTAAAAAGAATCTGGAGAGGAAATGAGAGAAGATGTCAGAAAAAATGGTAAGCCTGTTTACAAGGCAGAATGATAAGACGCTGTACCAGCTAGAGAGAGACGGCAGGGTTATTAATGTAAGACGCTATGTGGAGTTGCATTTTGGAGATATTGCTCCGCTTTTTCTGGACAGCTATGACTGGTTCACGCGGGTGGCTGAAAAAAGAGTGCCGAAGCCGGAGGATGTGAACGCTCCGATCTGGTGCGCCATCAGACGGGAGGAATGTCTGCCGCCTATTCCGGGAACTGTGGTTTATGAGCTCGAGGTGCCGGAAAAGGATGTGATATATTTCAGCGACCTCAAGTGGGATTATGTACTCAACAGGATATATGTTCCAAAGAATGATGCGGATGCAGCTGCGTATAAGCAGCATTTGAAAGAGATTGGCGTGACAAACGGATTCGAGTTTTTTGAAGGACGCTATAAAGGCTTCTATCCAGATGAAGTGCAGAGAATCAAAGAAAGCTGGAAACGGGTGTTTGAGATCGAAAGCCTTGAGGAACCGGGAGTCTGCGGAAATATATGGGAGATCAGGGAGAGTAATGTGAGAAGAATTGTGAGGCCGGGCGAAGCTGTATACTAGAACCGCCCTCCGTAAAAAAACATGATATGTGTCAGGTTCGTATTTGTTTTTCTTTTGTATAAGAACCATCTGAAAGCGGTGTATTTCTGTCTCAGCCAATGCCAGATAAAGGAAAAGAATAAAGAGGCAGTCTGTGCTGCGGCGGCCGGCAGTTTTAAATCGGACACTTTGTTTGTAAATGCAGTAAGCTTCGAGAGGGAGAAAATAACCGTAAGTAAAGTACAGCCTCCAAGCAGCAGAATGGATGCGGGTATGGTGTTTATGTTTTTTAAAATTGTGGTACATTCTTTCAGATAAGAATAGGTCAGTCCATGGAACAGATAGATTGCCATCGTCCGTGTCCCTATATAAGAGTAGAATGTCCTTCTCTCAGGAATGAGCATCATAACGGCGAAGGTCATGGCAAAGCCGATCGTATAGCAGATGGCGCGGCACAGAATACCTTCTGTCATGTCCTGTTCAAGAAAATCATAGTTATACCTACCGTAGAATATTTTGACGGAAAGTGACCTGCATACAGGGGCAAATGCAAAAAAAGCAGTAAAAACGGCAATTCCCGCTGCTGAGAGTACCCGTATATATTTTTGACCAAACTTTGTAATCGAATCACGGTTAAAGCTGGTTCCTGCCAGAAAGAACGGATAAAAGTAGAGAATCCGCGGCAGGCTTAAGTAGTTATCCTGCATGCCAGATAAGCCGATCAGAAGTCCTGCAGTGATGGCGGCCGGCATGTAATACGGATATTTTTTTACATAAGGTGTAACTGTGCGCCATACAAAGAGCGCAAGCAGATACCACAAAGAAAATTTCGGATATAGCAGATGAAGTCCCGTCTCCTTGTGCAAAACAAATATATAAAAAAAATAGTAGACAAATTCATATACAATGTATGGGATCAACAGCTTTCGTATAATGACGGAAAGTGGAAGTTCCCGCTTGGAAAAATAGCCGGAGATGAAGATAAAAGCCGGCATATGAAAAGATACGATCAGCCATTTGAGTGTATAGAGAAAATCATTATTCTGATAACATGGCTCAATAAAATGTCCTATGATCACCAGTGTGATCAATAGGGCTTTGTAATTGTCGAATAAGTAGTCACGCGGTTTGACTGACAGTGTTTTTGTGTAATTCATATTGAAAACTCCATAGATCTAATTTAACGATAACCATTCTATTCTTTTAGTCCAGATGGTTCAAGAGAAAAAATACACAAATATTACTGGAAAAACCTATATATTTTTTATATAATAAAAGGACAATTTAAACAAAAGAAATAAAAAGGAGATGTATTCATGGAAATGTTATCAATCGAAAAAGAATTACAGGGTAATTCTTATCCCGGCCGCGGAATCATTATCGGAAGAAGTGCGGATGGCGCAAAGGCAGTGACAGCTTACTTTATTATGGGAAGAAGCTCAAACAGCCGCAACCGTATCTTTGCCGAGGAGGGCGAGGGAATCCGTACCCAGGCATTTGATGAGTCAAAGCTTGAAGATCCAAGCCTGATCATCTATGCTCCGGTTCGTGTACTTGGGAATAAGACAATTGTAACTAACGGCGACCAGACGGATACCATCTACGAAGGAATGGACAAGCAGCTTACTTTTGAGCAGTCCTTAAGGAGCAGGGAGTTTGAACCGGATGGACCGAATTTCACGCCGCGCATTTCCGGGATTATGCATATTGAAGATGGAAAATATAATTATGCGATGTCTATCTTAAAAAGCAATAACGGGAATCCGGGAAGCTGCAACCGCTATACATTTGCCTATGAAAATCCTGCTGCGGGAGAGGGACATTTTATCCATACTTATAAGTGTGATGGTAATCCGCTGCCAAGCTTTGAAGGCGAACCGAAGCTCATAGAGATACCGGATGACATGGATGCATTTACAGATACATTATGGAACAGCCTGAATGAGGAGAATAAAGTGTCCTTATTTGTGCGCTACATTGACATTGCAACCGGTAAATATGAGACAAAGATCGTAAATAAGAATAAATAATAAGAAGCAGGAGGATCAGAATGAAAGAATTAGAGTTAAAATATGGCTGTAACCCGAATCAGAAACCGTCTAAGATCTATATGGCAAACGGCGGTGAGCTTCCTATTACTGTGCTGAATGGAAAGCCGGGATATATTAATTTTTTAGACGCATTTAACGGCTGGCAGTTAGTCAGTGAGCTAAAAAAAGCAACGGGGCTTCCGGCTGCAACTTCATTTAAGCATGTATCGCCTGCGGGAGCAGCGGTAGGACTTCCGCTTTCCGATACGTTGGCAAAGATTTACTGGGTGGATGATCTGGGAGAGCTTTCCCCTCTGGCATGTGCATATGCAAGAGCGAGAGGAGCGGACAGGATGTCATCGTTCGGGGATTTTATATCATTGTCTGATACCTGTGACGCTGACACGGCAAGGCTTATCAAGAGAGAAGTGTCTGACGGCGTTATTGCTCCGGGCTATACAGACGAGGCATTTGAGATACTGAAAGCTAAGAAAAACGGCAATTATAATGTAATCCAGATCAATCCGGATTATGTGCCGGAGCCGCTTGAGCACAAGGATGTGTTCGGCATTACTTTCGAGCAGGGAAGAAATGAGCTAAAGATTGATGATGAATTTTTTGCCAATATCGTGACAGACAATAAGGAACTTACTAAGCAGGCAAAGATTGACCTTGCAATCTCTATGATAACCCTGAAGTATACCCAGTCTAATTCCGTATGCTATGTAAAAGAAGGACAGGCAATCGGAATCGGGGCAGGGCAGCAGTCAAGAATTCACTGTACCCGTCTTGCAGGAACAAAGGCAGATAACTGGTGGTTAAGGCAGTCTCCTCAGGTGATGAATCTTCCGTTTGTGGACGGAATCCGCAGAGCAGACAGAGACAATGCTATCGATCTGTATATTGGAGAGGATTACATGGATGTTTTGGCAGACGGCGCATGGGAAAATATCTTCAAGGAAAAACCCGAAGTATTTATAAGAGAGGAAAAAAGAGAGTGGCTTAACAAGCTTGAAAATGTATCTCTCGGGTCAGATGCCTTCTTCCCATTCGGAGATAATATTGAGCGCGCCCATAGAAGCGGTGTAAAGTATGTGGCACAGCCCGGCGGTTCTGTGAGAGATGACAATGTAATCGCGACCTGCAATAAATATGGGATGGTAATGAGCTTTACAGGACTTCGTTTGTTCCATCATTAGAAAAAAATAGCAAACAGGGTTGTATCCTGAAAAAAAAGAGAATATAATGTTGTGGTGTTAATTTGATTGTGTAAAATAATCAGCAGATATGACAAACGATATTTAAGGAGATTTATTATGGGAAATTATTTTGGAACGGACGGATTCCGAGGAGAGGCTAACGAAGTGCTGACGGTGGAGCATGCTTTCAAGGTAGGCAGATATCTTGGATGGTATTACGGACAGGACCACAAGGCGAGGATCGTAATTGGTAAAGATACGAGAAGAAGCAGCTACATGTTCGAATATGCGCTTGCAGCAGGACTTACAGCTTCAGGAGCTAATGCGTACCTTCTCCATGTAACTACAACCCCAAGTGTTTCTTATGTAGCAAGAACGGAGAATTTTGACTGCGGCATTATGATTTCTGCAAGCCATAATCCATATTATGATAATGGGATCAAAGTGATTAATGGCAAAGGTCATAAGATGGAGGCAGAGGTTGAGGAGAAGATTGAAGCTTATATTGATGGAAAGATTCCAGAGATTCCTCTTGCCAAAAAGGAAAAGATCGGACGTACGGTAGACTATGTGGCGGGACGAAACCGTTACATTGGATATCTGATTTCACTTGCAACCCGATCCTTTGAGAACATGAAGATTGGTCTTGACTGCTCGAACGGAAGTGCCTTTACAATTGCTAAAGCAGTTTATGACGCGCTTGGAGCGAAGACCTATGTGATCAACTGTGAACCGGACGGAACGAATATCAATACAAACTGCGGCTCTACGCACATTGAGGTTCTTCAGAATTTTGTGAAGGAGAAAAAGCTGGATGCAGGCTTTGCTTATGACGGAGATGCAGACCGCTGTATCGCTGTAGATGAGAACGGCGAGGTAGTGGACGGGGATTTGATCCTGTACATCTGCGGCAAGTATCTTAAGGAGAATGGACGTCTTAACGGAGATACGATTGTTACGACAATTATGTCAAACCTTGGTCTTTATAAAGCGTGTGACAAGGTAGGGCTGAAATATGAGAAGACGGCTGTCGGCGATAAGTATGTGTATGAGAATATGGTTCGCAATAACTTTTCTCTCGGCGGAGAGCAGTCCGGGCATATCATCTTCAGCAAACATGCTACAACAGGCGATGGAATTCTTACGTCTCTGATGATCATGGAGGTTATGCTTGAGAAGAAGCAGAGTCTTGCAAAGCTTTCTGAGGATGTGAAGATCTATCCGCAGCTTCTTAAAAATGTACGTGTGGCAGATAAAAAGACTGCACGCGAGAATGCGGAAGTGACAAAGGCGGTAAATGACGTTGCAGAGGCTCTTGGCGATGAGGGACGTATTCTTGTCAGGGAGAGCGGCACAGAGCCGGTGATCCGTGTTATGGTTGAGGCGGCGACAGATGAGCTGTGCGAGAAATATGTAAATCAAGTGATTGATGTGATCCGCGCGGAAGGTCTGATCGTGGGATAAAGATTTATCGGTAGAAGGTACAATATAAAGAAAGGATTCGGTATCCGGTACATGTGACCGGAATCCGAATCCTTTCTGTCATATAGAATGAAAACCCTTCCCAATGATTTCACTTGTATTAGAGATAAGAAGGAATGCATCCGGAGAATTTTCCTTAATAAAATTCCGGAGCCGTATTGCTTCCATCCGGTTAAGCACTGTAAAGATAATGTATTTGTCCTTCCCTGAAAATGCGCCTTTTGCATTTACGATCGTGGCGCTCCGGTGCAGGTTATCTTTGATAAAATCGCAGATAGGCTGCGGCGTGGTGCAGACCACATTAAAGTATTTAGACAGGTTCAGACTTTCGATGAATCCGTCAATCATAAAGGAACGCAGTGCGAGTCCTAAAAATGAATAAAGCCCGCTTTCAATATCGAATACAAAGCAGCCTGACAGAGTTATCAGTACATCAGAGGCGAGAAGCGCTTTCCCGATATCCACACTGGTATATTTTTTCAGAATCATTGCGATCACATCCGTACCGCCGCTGGAAGAGCCAATGTTGAACAGGATGGCCGAACCCAGTGCCGGAAGAGTGATGGCAAACATAAGCTCCAGAAGAGGTTCGTCAGTGAGCGGATGGCTCATCGGGTAGATTCTTTCCAGTACCGACAGGGAAACGGAAAGCAGAATCGTACAATATGCCGTCTTTGCGGCAAATTTCCTGCCAAGCACGATCCAGCCGACAACTAGGAGCAGCATATTTGCAATGAATGAAAAATCGCTGGCGGATATAACGCCTGATTTTGCGACCAGTACGGCAAGACCTGTAATTCCTCCAAAGGTAAAGTTATTGGCGAATTTAAAAAAGTAAATTCCGACGGAACTCAAAAGTGTGCTTGCGGTTAACAATATGAAATTTTTCGTCTGTGTATTCATAATATATTCCCCAACATATTATCATATTTTTTCTGATCCAATGACCACACAGATTGTAACGCGTGCACATTTTTACGTCAACTAATGAAAGAAAGATGATTGAAGAAAATCAAGAATATTGATGAATTTGGTTTGCGGTTTTAGGAAATACTACTTTTTTGTAAGGAGGAAGTAAAGCTATGCACAAATTTTTGCCGATTACAGATGTTTACGCAAGAGAAATTCTAGATTCCCGCGGGAATCCTACGATAGAGGTTGAAGTTCTGGCGGGGGACGGTTATATTGGCCGTGCGGGTGTTCCGTCAGGAGCCTCTACAGGTCAGTTTGAGGCAGTGGAACTTCGGGATGGGGGAAAAAGATACAGAGGACTTGGAGTAATGCAGGCAGCAGAGAATGTCAATGCCAGAATAGCGCCGGAGATCACCGGAATGAATGTGTTTGGGCAGGCAGAGCTTGATGAGGTGCTAAGGAAGATGGATGGAACAGATAATAAATCAAATCTTGGAGCAAATGCGTTGCTCGGGGTATCTATGGCGGCAGCCCGCGCCGCTGCAAAAGCGCTGGGCCTTCCGTTGTATTCTTATCTTGGGGGAACGAATGCAAAGCGGATGCCGGTTCCTATGATGAATATCATGAACGGGGGGAGACATGCGGATAATACGATTGATATTCAGGAGTTTATGATTATGCCGGTTGGTGCATGCTGTTTTCATGAGGGGATTCGGATGTGCGCCGAAGTTTATCAGACGTTAAAGTTGTTGCTTAAAGAGGCGGGACTTAGCACCGCTGTGGGGGATGAGGGCGGCTTTGCGCCGAATCTTCCAGATGCAAAAGAAGCGCTTCGTATTATGGTAGAGGCGATTGAAAAGGCAGGATACCGACCAGAGAAGGATATAAGCCTTGCGCTGGACGTGGCGGCTTCTGAGCTGTATGATAAGCATTTTAAAAAGTATGTCTTTGAGGGCGAGGCAAAGATGCACGGTCATAAAATCATTAGATCTGCGGAAGAGCTGATTGATTATTATGAAGAACTGGTAGAGCAATTCCCAATCGTATCTCTGGAAGATCCTCTGGATGAGGAGGACTGGGACGGCTGGGAGCTTTTGACTACGAGATCAGGACTTCATACGCAGCTTGTGGGAGATGATCTGTTTGTGACGAACACCCGAAGGTTAAAGAAAGGAATTGCAAGGGAGGTTGCCAATGCGATTCTCGTAAAGGTAAACCAGATCGGAACACTGACTGAGGCATTTGATGCGGTAGAAATGGCAAAAAATGCAGGATATCGGGCAGTAATTTCTCACCGTTCGGGAGAGACAGCCGATTCCATCATAGCGGATATAGCAGTAGCGTTTAACGCCGGGCAGATAAAGACTGGAGCACCATGCCGGGGAGAACGGGTGGAGAAGTATAACCAGCTTTTGCGCATAGAGGATGAGCTTGGTGATGTGGCCGAATACAGGAATCCTTTTGAGGAGAAAAAATACTTGTAAACTTTTGCCGGCTGTGTTACTATAGTTATGGTTTATCCGCAGGAGGTGGAAGATTATGGAGATATTGAAGACGGTATTAATGATCATATTTGCAATAGACTGTATCGCATTAACGGCAATCGTGCTGATGCAGGAAGGTAAGTCAGCAGGGCTTGGGACCATCAGTGGTATGGCGGATACCTACTGGGGACAGAACAAGGGGCGTTCTATGGAGGGCGCGCTGGTGAAATCTACAAAGTTCCTTGCGATTCTGTTTATTGTACTGGCAGCAGTGTTGAATTTGAAGGTTTTTGCTTAAGGAACAGTGAATTATGAGCATGATGGGACACTCCTGTAATAAGGGAGTGTCCTTTTTCCATATAGGAAGGAGCGGTCTGCAGGATGGATAAAACATTTGAGAAAAGAAAAAAGGTTGTCTATGATTTAATCTGTGACGATTTATATACACCTATGAAATTCAAGGAACTTGCCATCTTTTTGCAGGTTCCGAAAGAGAAGAGGGACGAGCTGAGACAGATATTGGAACTTCTTGAACAGGAAAAAAAGATATTTCTTTCAAAGCGCGGAAAATATGTAAGAGGAGAGACGAAGAAATTTTCCGGGGTTTATCGTGCCAATGTGAGAGGCTTTGGATTCGTGGAGCTTGTCGGGGAGACTTCAGACGTATTTATCGGAGAGGAGAATACTAATGGAGCGATGGACGGCGATACAGTGGAGATCACCATTACGAAAGAAGCTTCGAAAAGAAGCCGTGAAGGGAAGATTATAAAGATTCTTGCCAGAGGAATTACGAGAGTTGTCGGGCTTTATGAGGCGAATCCGGGGAAAAGCTTTGGATTTGTTTTGCCCGATAATCAGAAGTTTCAAAAGGACATTTTTATTCCTGCCGAGAAATCAAAAGAAGCGGTCTCAGGACATAAGGTAGTAGTGGAATTAACTTCGTATGGCGGAGACGGAAAAAAGCCGGAAGGCAGGATTCTAGAGATTATCGGTCATGTAAATGATCCGGGGACAGATATTATGTCTATTGTTAAAGGATATGAGCTTCCGGTAGAGTTTCCTGAAAAGGTACTTCGTCAGGCGGAGCGTGTGTCAAAGCCGGTGAGTGAGGCCGATATGGCAGGACGCAAGGATCTTCGGAATGTGCAGATGGTCACGATCGACGGCGAAGATGCCAAAGATCTGGACGATGCGGTATCTGTTGTCCACAAGGGAGATCATTATATTCTCGGAGTGCATATTGCAGATGTAACGAATTATGTACAGGAAAATAGTGCTCTTGACCACGAGGCGCGGGAGAGGGGTACGAGTGTCTATCTGGCGGACCGCGTGATTCCTATGCTTCCTCATACTTTGAGCAACGGAATCTGTTCTCTGAATGCAGGAGAGGACCGGTTGGCGCTTAGCTGTATCATGACAGTGGATTTGAAGGGAAATGTGGTTGACCATGAGATTGCCGAGACGGTGATTCATGTAGACAGAAGGATGACGTATACCAGCGTTAAAAAGATCCTTGAGGATCATGATAAGGAAGAGAGAGACAGGTACAAGGAATTTGTTCCGATGTTCGAGTGTATGCAGGAACTTTCGGGAATATTGAGAGGAAGGCGAACGCAGAGAGGTTCGATTGATTTTGATTTCCCGGAGACGAAGCTTGTACTTGATGAAAATGGCAGACCTTTAGAGATCAGACCTTATGACAGAAATGTGGCGACGAGGATGATTGAGGATTTTATGCTGCTGGCCAATGAGACAGTGGCACAGGATTATTACTGGCAGGAGCTTCCTTTTGTGTACCGTACGCATGAGGCTCCAGATGATGAGAAGATAAAGGCGCTTGCAGCATTTATTAATAATTTCGGGTATTCCATGCATATCGGTGTCAATGAAGTACGTCCAAAAGAGATACAAAAGCTTCTGGCAAAGGCAGAAGGAACACCTGAGGAGGCATTGATTGGCAGACTTGCGCTGCGTTCTATGAGACAGGCGAGGTATGCGCCGGAGAATACAGGCCATTTCGGACTCGCGGCGGCGTATTATACTCATTTTACATCACCGATCAGAAGATATCCGGATCTGCAGATACACCGGATCATCAAGGACAATCTCAGGGGGCGGATGAATGATGCAAAGATAGAACATTATCACTCCATTCTCGAAGAAGTTACAAAGCATGCCAGTGAGACAGAACGCCGTGCGGATGAGGCAGAGAGAGAGACTGTTAAGCTCAAGAAGGTAGAGTATATGCAGGGGCGGATTGGAGAGGTATTTGAAGGAGTTATCTCTGGTATGACGAAACGGGGAATGTATGTGGAACTCCCGAATACGATCGAGGGGCTTGTACACGTAACGAATATGCAGGATGACCATTACGATTATTACGAAGGCAGTTATGAGATGGTGGGCGAGCACACGGGAAAAGTATATAAGCTGGGGCAGAATGTCCGGGTGCGTGTGATTGACACTAACAGAATGATGCGGACAATTGATTTTGAGATTGTATCAGAAGGAGAGAGAGAAGATGGCGAAGACGAATGGCAAGCTGATAGCCAATAACAAAAAGGCTTATCATGATTATTTTATACTGGATACGTATGAGACAGGAATTGCCCTGCACGGTACAGAAGTGAAATCCCTCCGAATGGGAAAGTGTAGTATTAAAGAATCGTTTATCCGTATAGAGAATGGTGAAGTATATATCTACGGGATGCATATCAGCCCGTATGAAAAGGGAAATATATTCAATAAAGATCCGCTCAGGGTGCGAAAGCTCCTTCTTCATAAGGCGGAGATCAATAAGCTTCTTGGGAAGACGAAGGAAAAGGGTATTGCAATTATACCTCTTAAGGTGTATTTTAAAGGCAGCCTTGTAAAAGCGGAAATCGGTCTTGCGAAAGGCAAAAAGCTGTATGACAAACGGCAGGATATCGCGAAAAAGGATCAGAGGCGAGAGGCTCAGAGAGAATTTAAAGTGAGGAATCTGGAATAAGGCCGGGAGATCTGAGGATTTTGACAGAAGAGCCTGCTATAAAACAGGAGGGGCGTATGGTACCAACGACGAAGAACGAACTTAGAAAATTAGTGACGGATACGACTGTGGACATGTACGAGGAGCTGACTCCGGAGCTTGTACGGCTTATCAATGAGACGAAGAAGGATAGTTCTCTGACCGAGGCACAGAAGCAGGACGAGATATCATTACATATGATGGGCTATGTGAAGTCATGTACCAATGAGATTATCATAGAGGTTCTTTCAGAGATACTGGGACTTGAGAGTTAGGTAAAAGAATTGAGATTGAACGACAGTTTTGCAGATGAGGAGGATAAAGAGGATGGCATATTGTGTAAAGTGCGGCGAAAAAGTAGAGGATACGGTTGTGACATGCCCAGTCTGCGGCGCGGTGATTCCGAAGGCCAAGACAGCGGATCAGGGCGGTGAGTCCGGAAGATATACATACGGGAACATGAATCATACGTATTATCATTTGCAGATGCGGGAAGGATTTTTCCCGGAAAGTGAGATCAGGAGCTATAAGGTGATGGCGGTACTTTGCTATCTTGGAGTGCTAGTGTTTATTCCGATCTTTGCGGGAGACAGGCAGTCGGAATATCTAAAGCTCCATAAGAATCAGGGATTGATTCTATTTATTATCGACACTTTAGTTGATCTTATTGAAAACAACTGGGGCTGGAGCGCGGGATTTTTTTCACAGATTACGGGAGGAGCGTTGGATATAGTATATGACATCGTGAAGGTAGCGGTACTGATTCTCTGGCTTATGGGACTTACTTATGCGTGCAGGGGAACAAAAAATGAGTTGCCAGGTATTGGAAAGATAAAGATATTTAAGTAATGCTATTTATATACTGCAGATAAGACAGGAGCTGCTGTTCTACGGATGGTTGTACATCTATGGAGCAGCAGCTTTTTCATGTGAGCATGAAATGCATGACCTGTTGACGCTTGTATCATGTCATGGATTTGGATACAGTATTAATATGCGGTCCGCAAATACAGTAAAAAGTACAGTATGCCGGAAGTGATCTGGCGCACGGCGCTGGGAAAAGGATAGAAAGCCTCGCACCGTTTCACGGATGAAGATATTACAGGATGAAGTCCGTTTCTATAAAAAAGGATACCGGAAAATGATATAAAATGAGCGTTATCGTGTGCTACATAGATGCTTGGAAGCCTCTCTGCGCGATCGAAGGCATTTGTTTCAACAGTTATCAGGGTGGAAGGAAGAAGAACATGCTTTAGAGTTCTGTTACAGTTAAATGCATGAGAGCCGATTCCGGTAACGCCTTCCCCGATTTTTACCGTAGTGACAGCAAATGTTGACCAGGGTGCATGAGAGTTCTTATAGTTCTTCATTTTCCCTTTCCCGCTTATGGTAAGAATTCCATCTGTAAATCTCCATTTTAAATTACTGCCGCAGATTCCGCCCGCGGAGAATGACTGACAGGTATCTTCAGAGTATTGTCCGGCATTCCGGAAATCATTCTGCAGTATGTACCGGGAGGCAGTTCTAAAGACAGACTGGCCTGTAAGATACAGGCATACGAATAATGCCATTGAGATTAGAATAGTGATTATTTTTTCAAAAGTCTTCAATCTGATTCCTCCTTTGTTTGTGAAAATACAACCATATGGTAGCATAAACGGAATAAAAATGCAATTATTTGGTAGCATAAAATTGAGGTGGTTTAATGCATTTTCAACGTCTGGAAGATTTACGGATTGATAGTGATAAAACGCAGGCGGATATTGCAGAGTATCTGGGCTGCCAGCGTGAAGTATACCGCCGGTATGAGAAGGGAACAAGACAGATACCGGTAGATCTCTTACTAAAGCTTTCGCATTTTTACAATGTAAGTATTGATTATATAGTGGGGAATACGAATATAAAAAAGCCATATCCGAAAAGTAAGTAAATGACAAACTTACTTTTGGATATGGCTTTTGTTTTCCGATTCGTTCATCCATGCGTCGGTTACTCGATCGTAATTAACTTTGGAGCATCCTCAATCTTCGGCATATCTTTTGGAACCTGAAGAGAGAGAACACCGTCTTTGAACGCGGCATGGATGTCGTCCTGTGTTACCTGTTCTCCCACATAAAAGCTTCGATTGCATGTGCCGGTGTATCGCTCCTTACGGATACAGTTGCCCTTGGCATCCTTTTCCTCCTTTGTCTCATTCTTAGAAGCGGTGATAGTAAGATATCCGTCCTTTAAGTCGGCCTTGATATCTTCTTTCGCATATCCCGGAAGTTCCATCTCGATTATATAGTTCCCGTCTTTATCATGGATATCAGTCTTCATGATCTGTGTAGAAGAGTTCTCAAAAGAACGTGTAAAAAAAGGATCCTTGAACATCTCGTCAAATAAATTGTAATTCCTGTTTGCTAATAACATAAATCATTCCTCCTTAAACATTGCGTGGTGACAGTTATATTGTTTCCAAAAAGCTGAAAACTTATTGGAAATAAGCTGTTGTTTTATTTGCTATATATATTATATAACACACATTATTAGCAATGTCAATAGGCGAGTGCTAATTTTTCTGATAATTTTTGTATACTAAAGGAGCATCATCTCAAGTACCGGATTTGGCTCAAGTCCCTTACCGCTATAAACTCTAATGACTAATTATCCCATTTAATTTCTGTGTATTGTTTTGACACGATTTTGTTATCCATTGCATAAAATGTTTCCAGAGAGACTTCATCGTCAGAATCTTTACATTCATATATGTCTCGTGTGATTTCTTTCCTTCCGTCCGGAGCCTTTTTTTCAGTTTCTATAATAAAATAAGAAGTATCTTTTTCGGCGGTTAATTGATCGGGCAGGTTTCCGGGTATATATTCTTCCTGCTTTAAAACCTGATTTTTCTCATCCATCTGAATAAGAGTGATTTTTACCGGCTTGAACATGGAAGAGAACTGGACGGTAACGGAGCACTTTTCTGTCTTTGTGATCCCTTTTTCCATAGAATCAGTCTGGTCATTTAAGCAGATAGACATATTATCGCTTTCGTCGGAGATAGAACTGTTGCTGATACCGCTGCCGGGTACGACATATATTTTTCCGTCAGAAGTCTGGTATACGGGATTTACATAGTAAGCAGGACTTTTGTCTGATCCTTGGGGAACCGTATAAATAGTAGCAGAAAGCACCATTTCAGTGCTGTTATCTGATTCTGTCCAGTCTGTTTGCGCATCGCAGATACCGTCGCTTGACTGCAGGGCGCGGCAGATTGTATCGTTTTCGTCTGTCCAGATAAGATTCAGGAGGTTGAGCCCTTTGATCCCGTCAAAGGAAATCTTCCAGTCAGAGGGATCTTTGCTGCTTTTGCGGTCTGTTTTTGCATACAGAGGATTCGTATAGCCATCAGTATCATTGATTACCGTATCCGGATTTTGAAGGAGTTTTGAAGCGTTGCCGTCAAGGTAAGCGTCCAGATCAAACAGATCAAGATATTCATCGGTGATAAAGGCGCCGATCAGAGTATCTTTCGTATCGTTTCCTGCATCTTCTTTTGCCAGGGAGCAGCCGGCCAGCAATATCATAAGACAGGATAAAAGGGTTATCATTAAAAATCGTTGTTTATTTTTCATCATCATCGTCCTCCTCTTCAAGATTTCCGTCAAATTTTAATATATCACCGACATCGCATTCCAGATAGTAGCAGATCCGGTTGATAGTGTGGAAGCGCACGCCCTTTGCCTTGCCGCTTCTAAGGACGGACAGGTTCGCTTCAGTAATATTTACCAGTTTGCATAATTCTTTCGAAGTCATGCCCCGCGTTTTTAATACGTCTTCAAGACAAACTTTTATTCCCATATGCGTTACCTTTAAATAAATAAATCATTATCCTGTTTTAATTTTTGATTTTCCCGTACATAGTTTGCAGTCAGCAAAACGGCAAGGACGAAAGCAATTGAAAATACGGGGATAGATATTATCATCTTGATCTGAAGCAGTATTTTATGGAATATGAGCTGCAGGATATTGAATCCTATGCTGGAAAGTACTGCTATCACAAGTGATTTGGTGCAGAGGGAGGTGAGCTTTTCTATGGCAGCTTCGGACGCATCAGAATAAACGTTGTGAAGCAGCGCGTTCAAGGAGCGGATCGAGGAAAAAAGGATAAAAACAGCCAGTATATATGGAAGTGCATTTGTAATGCACTGCAATACTAAAAAGATGTAAGTCATTGTCATATCTGTAGATGAGTAACTGTTTACTTTCCTGAGGTTTAGGATGGATATGGTAAAAGTTTCAAAAAATTCCGCCAATATCGCATAGAAAAACAAGAAAATGACAACCGTGAGCAAAGTCCTGAGCCAGACGTGCAGGCGCCTTGTGTCTGACAGGCTGTATGTCTCCAGCAATCTTAGGACTATATATCCGAAAATAACGGAATAGCAGGTACATCCTAATAACATCTTGCCGGTACCAGGCAGACCGGCATGGAATAATCCGGGATTGATCATGTAGTAGATGACCGCGAAAAGCAGAACAGTTAATACAGGGAGAAAAAAGTCGGTTTTTAAAAGCTTTCCGGACCTTTTCAGGCGGAAAAATAACAGGCATGGTAACAGGCAGATGAGGACATATATGATAATTGCCGCAATGTTGCCTGATGTGCCGGATAAAGAAAGCTTTCTAAGTCCAAGCCCTAGTTGTTCAAACGGGAATGTAATGAGAACAGAGTATAATTTTGAGTACATGTGATACCTCCTTATCTGAATAAAATTATTGTTTTTCGATAATTATTAATATCATTATAACAAAAAATTATTGTTTGTCAATAATTTTAGCGTGGAAATTTGTTTGGAAGGTTGACAAAGAGATAAGTTCTACATATAATAGAATTAAGCTAAAATATGTCTAATGGATGAACAGTCTGCGAACCAGTTATTTTGATATGACCGATCAGGGCTTGTACTGGTTTCGACGGGGGTTTGGAAGTTGGAGAAGCCATCCGTAGCGGGACACTACGTTAAAAGTTCCAATTAAATATAAACGCAGACAATAGAGAATTAGCGTACGCTGCCTAATTAAAGGCGGCAGTCGGCCTTAGGTCATCCGCTGCTTAAGATACCGGCTTCATCAAGGCGGAGCACTTCGTTTCCAAAGCTTTGAGGGAATGGAAGAATTTATGAAGCTACTAAAACCAGTAACCTGTCATTAGGTGACTGGCAGAGGGAATGTTAATATAATGACTGTGATGGGAGATGCTTCGATGGATGGGCTTTCGGACGCGGGTTCGATTCCCGCCAGGTCCACTTAAACGCATGAAGTTGAACTCTGTATATGAAATCATTATATACAGGAATATGTTCTGCTTAGTGTATTGGCGAAAATAAAGACAGTATAGGCTGTCTTTATTTTTATGCTCTGAAATAAATAGTCGGGTGCTTTTTAAAAAGGAGCATAACCGAATGATTAAATATTTCGCAGGTGTAAAAACAGCTGAAGAATTGCGCCAATGCTACAGAAAATTATTGAAATGAAAGTACCGACTATGCTTTAGATTATTTCAGTCATTTTGTTGGATTTTCTTTGCGGAATGTTGCTTGAAAAATATGTATTATTTCTCTCGCTATTTCCTCATGTGTTATCCGTTCCCCGAAATGCGTCAGGCTATAATTAAGGGAGCGAGTGCGGAAGTAAAAAAGAAAGGAACTGATTTTAAAATGGACAAAAATGATAAAAGAGAGTATAATTTTTAATTAAGTTAACATATGTCGAAAATGACGATTTTTTCACAAAAATGAATATTTAGCATATACTAAAGAAAGGGTATTCATTATGAAGGACGTCATCAGAAAATCAATTACCGTTATCACTATTATTGCTATGGCTTTAACACTGGCTATGCCCATGCAAGCTGAGGCAAAGGTAAAAGTAAAATTGAATAAAACTGAAATTGCGCTGAACGTCAAAAAATCATACAATCTTAAAGTGGCTGGAACGACTAAAAAAGTCATATAGTCTACATCCAAAAAATCTGTTGCCACAGTAAATTCTAAGGGAAAAATAACCGCTAAGAAAAAGGGGACAGCTACAATTACCGCTAAGGTATCTGGCAAGAAATACACTTGTAAAGTGACTGTAAGACAGCCTGTTACATCTGTAACACTGAATAAAAAGACCGCCACTCTTACTAAGAAAGGCGCTACGGTTACTCTGAAAGCTACAGCAAAGCCGACCAATGCTAATCAGCGTAAGGTCACATGGAAATCAAACAATACTAAAGTTGCCAAAGTAGACAGTAACGGCAAAGTTTCGGCTGTTTCTAACGGGACAGCTACCATTACTGCTACCGCCGCAGATGGCTCTAAGAAGAAAGCTGCTTGTAAGGTAACGGTTAAGAATGCCGGTACAGGGTGTAAGCATGACTGGTGGATAGTGTCTACTACGGTCGACGGTCCATTGTATTGCCGATGTGAATGCGGACAAATATTCACTCCAGATGATTGGCAGAAACATAGCATGGAAGCAGGTCTCAACCGTGTATACGGCCATGGCAGCTGATCGGAATGTCATCCCTATGCAAAACCCTACAACTACGAAGAATGCTCCAAATGCGGGAAGAGAAGACCGTTAGAGTAGTTGCAAAAAAGG
>ERZ778514.510-NODE-510-length-35723-cov-5.296344_pt1 | contig 35723 bp, 33 predicted proteins | sample MGYA00510344_ERZ778514 | MGnify/ENA primary metagenome ERZ778514 (study PRJEB29527, sample SAMN07138968) | mouse gut metagenome | material: feces | host: mouse | place: China:Nanjing | collected 2016-01-25 ...
TAGGCGGAGGTGGAGAATATCCCAGGAAGTGCCAGGTCTGGACAAAGGCAGGTTTTCTGGAGGCCATCAGGCTTTTGATGGGCGAGCGGAATACGCTGTTTGATTCTCTGGTGGGCAAGATTCAGAATGACCAGGATTTGCGGAATGTGCTGCATGGAGTTATTTTCCAGGGAAAGACGCTGATTTATAGTCCCGTAAGCCTGCCTGTGGAAATAGCAGAAATGTATGGTTTTTTTAAAAATGAAAATGGAATGTGTGTGATTGCAAATCGTATTTTTGAAATGGTTCTTTACAATATGTTCCTCAGCGAGGAGGCAGTTTACAGTGATATGGCAGAGGAAGCATTTCGGAATAAACCCATGTTTGTCCAGAAGGGGCGGTTGAATATGAAGCTGGTTCTGGAGAAGTTTGTGGAATATTTTTCGGATTTGTATGGAGATCAGGGGCAGAGATTTTATGAAGAGGATGGCCGGAGATATTTCCTCTTGTATCTGAGGCCCATTATCAATGGAGCGGGAAATTATTACATCGAGGCACGCACCCGGAATCTGGAGCGGACGGATGTAGTGGTGGATTACGGCGGGGAGCAATTCGTGATTGAGATGAAGCTGTGGCGGGGTGAAGCGTACCACAGACGCGGCGAGGAACAGCTCCTGGAGTATCTGGATGCGTATCGTCTGAAGACCGGATATATGCTCAGTTTCAATTTCAATAAAAAGAAAGAAACAGGTGTCAGGGAGATTGTAATGGGAGGCAGGATACTGGTTGAGGCGGTCGTGTAACATTGCTGCCCTGACAGTATAAAAGAGTGGGCAAAAGGACCCATAGGGCATGGGGCGCCAGTTCCGCCGGTGGCTTAAAGTAAACCCTCTTTCATTCATGGTGGTATCTGCAAGGCTGATATGGAGGTTTACAATGCGACAATGCAATCCATCCAGCACCACTCTTAGGCCTTCAACACCAAGTACCTTAAGCCACTGACCTTTCAGTGTTAATGTCGGTGTTGCTTTATAGCTGCTGCCGCTTTGGCTGATAACTTTAATGCTTCTGTTCTTTGCCATAGTCAAAATCTCCTTTTCATAATTTGTCAATGATTGTCTGCTGCATTGTCACTTCTCCATCCAGTCCAATGGCACTACCTCCCTTAAGTACAACCAGAAATAAATCCCTGGTTTGCCGTGGCATTCGTTAAGTATCTGTCCATGCAGGAATGGTATCCACTTTCCTGATTTCTCGCGCCAAAAATAAGCCACCAGTGCTTTCGCATCAGCAGCTTACCGCTTTCAGTCCGGTGTTCTGTTTTCTGTTTTGATTCTGCATTTACCCAATCTTTTCAATAATCTGCATATTGATTTCTGTTTCAAAACCTGCCTGTAGGCTTCCCCAGCCCGGAATATTCCCATCCTTTTGGAAGTGTCTGCCTGATGGCTTTAAGCGGCTACTAAAAGACCGTAGAATGTGATTGCTTCACTTATCAGCATTACAGAAAACATTTTAACACACACAAGATTAGCATCTGCTGTTCCTTCAGGATGTGTTCCCGTATCTTGAAAAATATCTTGTGACGGACTATCTGCCAAAACTTGTAGAACAGATAGAATATATAATGAAACAATACTGCGGTAGGATACAAAATTACCCCAGCCCTTTGCGAGTTGGGGTAATTCACTATAATTCACATGCGATTTTTGATAGATTGAAGTTTTTCACTCCATGGTGTCAGTTCTGCGAGCTGCTGAACACATGCCATGGGTGATTACGTAGATACATTTAAAGCCCATGGAAAAAGCAGTTCCGAAGCGGCGTGCTCCATATGGATGAATTTCGCATCCATCATAGGAAGGAGAGGGAAAAGACCGATAGTCAGCTTTCCCCGCCCCATGAACCGCAACTCCAAATTTAAATTTTCTACGGATTCTTTTCAAAAAATCCATCCACCCTGGCCTTGATTTCCGCATGGCCCAGGGTCTTTAACAGATATCCCGACGGCTTTAAGGACAACACCCCTTTGACACTGTCCGCATCGTCCCTGGCAGTCAGAAAAATAACCGGAATATCCTCCGAGTGAGTTTCCGAACGAAGCAGTTCCAGGGTTTGCTTCCCGTTGCAGGTAGGCATATCATAATCCAGCAGGATCAGGTCCGGCCGGTTGAGGGTGACGGTGCGGATTGCAGCCAGACAGTTGTCAACCGTGGAAACCTCATAATCCCAGCCCAGCAGATTCTTAAGCCCCTGCCGCATGGTGGCAGAATCATCTACCACCAGAACTTTCTTCTTCGGAGGCTGGGCCTCCAGCTCCTGTCGCTCCTTGAGATAATGGGCCACTTCATCCAGGGCATTCTCCTGGCTGATGGGGATCCCCGGGGACTCGCTGATCTGGTCCGGTGTCAGAATACAGCAGGCAAAATATCCCTCCCCAGTATCAAACAGCAGACTTGCCACACGCTTGCGCTCCTCAAATACCTTCTGGAACTGATCGTAGGAAAGAAGGTTCTCCTCTTTTAGCGTGGGGTTATCCCCTTTCAGGAAGACTTTAATAACCCGCCCCGCAAACCGCTGCATGGTATATCTGGCATTATGAAGCAGTGCCGTGCTCAGCTTGCCGGACTTGTTCCCCATCACCTCACCGATGGTCCGGAGCAGAAGCTTTTCCTCAAAGGCCAGCAGCATCTCCTGGGTCTTCTCGTTCTCCACTGTTTCATAGACCAGACGATAATAGATCCCGGTTCCGAACTTCTCTCCATTGTAAGCGTCGCTGATCATCTCCGGTTTCACCAGAAAGATCTGGTACATAACCTGGGTGATGGCCCGCTTCACAGAGTTAAGCTCTCCCTCCTCCAGAAGATCCACCCACATACTGCTCTGCCTGCCGGTAATGGCCTGGTCCTCCATGGTGGTATGTCCGATCAGCCATCCGGCACAGACTCCCAGGAAATGGTCAATAGTTTCCGGCGAATAATCTGCCTGCTCCAGCTCCCGTTCCAGGGCCGGAAGGGTCTTCTCCCGAAATCCCTTATGGATACGGCTGTGCTGCTCCAGCCCACCGTAATCAATGGAGGCCATATAGAGCTCTTCATCTGCAAAATGTTTCAGTGCATGCTGCTTGAATAACTCAATCCCCTTCCGGCAGGCCTTCCGGCTGTTCTTTCCGCCAATCCAGCCGCTTTTTTTCTGTGTCAGAAGAAAAAGACTGTTGATCCCCTCAAAAAGTTGCTGATGCTCTTTGTCAATGTTGTCTACTCCGATATTAAACTCTTCTTTCCACGTAAATTGAGTACTCATGTGGTCTTCTGCCGCCAGGAATACGGATAAGCACTCCTGCAGTGCCATCGTCCCATTCCCCTTTTTGTGATGCTATGTCCGGCAGGCTCTCCTTTCTTGTTTTTTGAACATTTTCCCAACGATTGTATCACTCTGTTTCTGGAATATGCAGGAATTTTTGTAATTATATAACACTTTTTCAAATAATTCAAGATGTTATCCCGGTAGATTCCCGGCAAATGGTGCGTGTGAGTTACTTTTCACGGCCTGGGGAAATAGGGCATGATTACAAGGGACTCCCGAGAGTCCCTCATCCTGCTTTAGTATGTCAACTGTTCAAAACTCCTCAGGGAAATAGCCTGGTTTATTTTTCCTTTCAGGATCCGGGCTTTCCGTTCGCACAGATTGTTATCAGGCTCCACCAGCGGGTTTGACAGGAACAGAAGGTGGTTATGCCTGTATTCCGCCATCCGCCGGTACAGGTTATACCCGTCCCTGTAATACTCTGATGGAGGATCATCTTCATATTCCTCTGCGGCTGTCTGTACTATGGCATCATACCTTGCTTCAAATCCAGCGATCTTTTCTTCTGCCATTCCCTCTGCCGGGGCGATGTTGTTCTCATGTATCATTTCCTGTATAAGCTCTAACATCTGCCTGTTCCATGTAAGGCCTTTCTCATTTTCCATGCTGTCCCTGAGGTACCGCTCTATGTGCACCAGGCACTCCTGATGGTCCGAACCACAGCTGTAAAAGCATGCCTCGTGGTCATGGATCAGGATACCTCCAAAGGTCTCTACGGGCGTATCTGTGATCCCGGCATGCCCTTTGTGCTCTCTTGCAAAGTACATGGTCGCAGCGCCGTTGCTGCATACAACGACATTGTTATTGCTGCCGTTTACCCTTGCCGCCGTGCCGTCCACATGCATCACGGGTGCGTCAGGAAGTGCCTTGAACAGGTTATCCTGCTCCTGCCTGCTCTTTGATGAGAATTCCCGGCACAGACCGTTTATCATCCCTGTGCATGGCGAGAGTGCCCCGTCTGTGATGTCTGAAACGAACCGGGCCGTTTTCTCCAGGGATACATTGCACCTGCTGTTCAAAAGAAAAAGGAAAGCTTTCAGGGAACCATCGTAGTTCACGTCGTCTGTCACCTGGCCAGGGAATGCAGAATGGACATTCCGTCCTTTCTTCTTATCATAAAACTCCTCAGTGCGGTATTCGGTCACCACCGGAACGGCACAGATGCCGACCACCTGTCTGGAGACGGTATTTCCTGCAGGGACATATCCTGGATCTTCTTTAAATCTTTCTTCTGTCTGTATCTCCACCACTTTATCCGGCTTCATGGCTTTACGGGGATGATGGGGATGCCCTGCCTGGGCGCCCGGCTTCTTTCCGGACTTTTCCCTGTTGTTTGTGATCTTTTTGCGGTTGATGCATTTAGAGGAAGGCAGGGAAGAGTTCTCATAGTCATGGTTCACCTGTGCCGTGAGCTTCACGATAAGTCCCTTTGCATCTTCAGGCTCTGTGGCTGTTTCATAATAATCCTTCAGTGCTGCTTTCCTTTTTTCATCCAGTTCAGCATTCCGCTTCTTCAGGCTTGCGGTGATGTCCAGGAGTTCGGTAATGACCTTTTTAAGTCTGTGCACTTCTTTTTCGTGTTCCTTCTGGACATCCTCCAGCACATCCATCCACTGCCTTGTTATCTCTTTGCGGGAGAAGAAGACAGCATCCCGTTCCTGCCGCAGCTTTTTTATCGTAAGGTTCAGGCCACGGATAATGCCCTCGTAATCTGTGTGCAGCTTCACACAGGCATCACCTGACCGGAAGGAAGACAGTTCCTGCTGTGCTGCCCTGAGCCGGTATGATAATGAAGTTGTCAGAAAATACTGCTGGTCGTTCACTGCTTTTTCCTCCTTCCGGCGCGTTATCACTCCGCTCTTATCAGAGACGGGAGAGTTCTTCTATCTTTGAGAGACGCCTTTTATACTCATTGACAGATAAGGTGAGCTCCATGACCTGCTTTTTGAGTGCAGATATCTCTGCCTCATCCTGCTGGATCTGTCCAGCCTGCTTTATGCAGAGGGCTTCCAGTTCCCTGGGATCAGAGATGTTTTCCTGGATACCGGACATCTCTTTTTTGTTACGGTTTCCTCTTCCGCTTGTTGGGATGATCTCGCCCGTTTCCTCATTGATCTTACCGATCAGCCTTCTCTTTGAGCGCGGCTGTTTCTTTTCCTTGTCCCAGTAAGATTCTGATTCATAAACATAGGTGATTCCTGTCTGTTTGTTGAGTTTTTTAATGATAGATGCCATTTTCGTACCTCCTGGTGATAAATTGATTATCATTATACCACTATTATAATGTCAATATGATAGTGGTAAATATTTCAAAAAAAATCCCACTATTCTACAAAAAAATACTGTGGCCTGATCGATTATCAAAGCCACAGTGCATATATATATATTTAATTATATTTCCCCACCCCGTGAAAAGTAACGATGGGGAGCATACAGGAGGAAGATCCTGTAATGCTCCTCTTGTTTTGTTTTGAAAACGTGTGTATAATGGAGAGCAGGATGCTGTGGATTTGAAGAATCCGAAGAAATGTAACGTGTGGTGCTGATCCGGATGTGAAAGATGCGCCGTATAAATTGAGATGCCTGATAAAAAGAAAGGATTCAGATTGCAGACAGAACTGGTTAAGATAGACAGGGAACAGATGTCCCGTCACATTATGAAAAGGGCAGGAGAGATTCTGCAAAACGGCGGTCTGGTGGCGTTTCCGACGGAGACGGTCTATGGGCTCGGGGCGGATGCGCTGAACGAGGAAGCTGCACAGAAAATATATGCGGCAAAAGGCCGGCCGTCTGACAATCCGCTGATTGTACATATTGCGGATATGGAAGCGCTGGGTCGGATAGCAGAAAGCATTCCGAAGGAAGCGAAAGCTCTTGCGGAGGCTTTCTGGCCGGGGCCTTTGACGATGATTTTCCGAAAAAAAGAATGTGTTCCGTCTGGAACCACCGGAGGTCTGTCCACTGTGGCAGTCCGCATGCCCTCGGATGAGATCGCCCGGGAACTGATCCGTCAGGGCGGAGGGTATATTGCGGCGCCCAGTGCCAACGTATCCGGACGTCCCAGTCCAACGACGGCACAGCATGTATACGAGGATATGAAAGGGCGGATTCCCATGATTCTGGACGGAGGGCCGGTGCGGATCGGGTTGGAATCTACGATTGTGGATTTGACAGAGGAACATCCGGTCATCCTGCGCCCGGGTTATATTACCCTGTCCATGATCCGCAGTATTACAGGAGAGGCGGAAGTGGACCGGGGGCTGATTGCGGACCATTCCACGGTTCGCCCCAAAGCGCCGGGGATGAAATACCGCCACTATGCACCCAGGGCGGAACTCTGGATTGTGGAGGGCCCCATGGAACGGGTGGTTTCATATATCAATGAAAAATGTTCTGCTTTTCCGGGGACAGGCATTATCTGTACCGAGGAGACCCGGGAATATTATCCTGACGGAGTTGTAAAAAGTATTGGTTCCAGAAAGGATGAGCGATCCATCGCCAGCCATCTGTTTGCAGTTCTGCGGGAATTTGACGGGGAGCATGTGGAACGGATTTATTCGGAATCCTTTGACACCCAGGGACTTGGACAGGCAATCATGAACCGGTTGCTGAAAGCGGCAGGGCACCAGAAAATTGATGTTTCTGAAAAATAAAGCAGCGATAAAACTGACAGAAGCCCGGATGGCGCGCAGAACTGCGGACAGATCGGGAAAGCAGCCGGAGGCCGGCTGCAGAACCGTGTACCGGAAAGGGCACAGCAGAACAGTAAGCAGGAGGAAAAGGATATGGCAAAGACAGTCATCATGGAGCACCCGTTGATACAGCACAAGATCGGCATTATTCGGCGTCAGGAGACCGGATCGAAGGATTTTCGCCAGATGATTGGTGAAATAGCCATGCTGATGTGTTATGAGGCGACCAGAAATTTGAAGCTTGTGGATGTGGAGATCGAGACGCCCATCTGCCGGACGACGGCGAAGGAGCTGGAGGGCAAGAAACTGGCCATTGTGCCGATTCTGCGGGCGGGTCTCGGCATGGTGGACGGGATGCTTACCATGATACCGGCCGCAAAGGTGGGGCATATCGGTTTATACCGGAACGAGGAGACGCTGGAGCCGGTGGAATATTACTGCAAACTTCCCAAAGACTGTGCGGAGCGTGCCGTATTTGTGGTAGACCCCATGCTGGCGACAGGGGGCTCTGCGTCAGCGGCGATTGCGATGCTGAAGAAAAAGGGTGTGAAAAATATCCGTTTTATGTGTATCATTGCAGCGCCGGAGGGCGTGGAACGGATGCAGAAGGATCATCCGGATGTGGATATTTATATTGGAGCCATGGATGAAAAACTGAATGAGACCGGTTATATTGTGCCGGGGCTTGGAGATGCGGGAGATCGGATCTTTGGGACAAAATAAGAGGGAAAACGGGACTGCCGAAGAATGGGATTCTGCAGACGCTCTGATGGAATGACTGCGGCCGGACATGCGGACGGAAGCACAGCTTGCAGCAGCCCCTTATATTTTTTGAAACAGCAGAATGGAGGATATGTATGAAGGTAGTAGTTGCGATTGATTCTCTGAAAGGGAGTCTTACATCCATGGAAGCAGGTGGAGCGGTCAGGAGAGGGATTCTGAAGGTGCGCCCTGATACGGAGGTGATTGTGAAGCCTCTGGCGGACGGAGGTGAAGGAACAACAGAAGCTTTGGTAGAAGGACTGGGAGGGGAGATGATCCGGGCAGAAGTTCATGGACCTCTGGAGACGCAGGTTCAGGCTTCTTACGGGTTTATCCGGGAAACAGGAACAGCTGTTATGGAGATGGCTGCGGCGGCAGGGATTATTCTGGTCGGAAAAGATAAGAGGCCGCTGGATGCAACAACATATGGTGTGGGGGAAATGATCCGGGATGCAGTGAACAGAGGCTGCCGTAACTTTATCATAGGAATTGGCGGAAGCGCTACGAATGATGGAGGGACCGGCATGCTGGAGGCATTAGGCTATGAATTTCTCGATGAAAAAGACCGGCCGGTGGGACTGGGGGCAAAAGTTTTGAAAAACATTGTCCGGGTCAGAACGGACCGGGTAATGCCTGAGTTAAAGGAATGCCGCTTTCAGATTGTCTGTGACGTGACCAATCCGCTGTGCGGGACGAATGGTGCCACCTGGATCTATGGTCCTCAGAAAGGGGTGACGGAGTCATTGCGGGATGAGCTGGATCAGGCGCTCGGGTCTTTTGCAGAGGTTACAAAAGAGTGTACGGGCACGGATTTTGCGCAGGCAGAAGGGGCCGGAGCAGCAGGAGGACTCGGATTTGCCTTTTTAAGTTATTTGAAGGGAGAACTGAAGGCCGGGATTGAACTGGTACTGGAAGTGATAAAGATGGAAGAGGCGATGGAAGGCGCCGATCTTGTGTTTACCGGAGAGGGAAGGCTGGATGAACAAACCGCTATGGGAAAAGCTCCGACGGGCATTGGAAAGCTTGCAAAAAAGCACGGCGCAAAGGTTGTTGCCCTTGCAGGCTGTATAGATGACGGCGCGGAAAAATGCAATGAAGAAGGGATTGATGCATATTTTCCGATTCTCCGCCGGATTCTTACGCTGGATGAGGCTATGAAGTCCGAGGTTGCGGCAGAGAATATGGAGAAAACGGCAGAACAGGTCTTTCGGCTGGCTGTGGCAATGCGGTAAAGACTTCGGCAGGAATTGAGATGCTGTACTTGAGGATGAGCCGGGGGTTGAGGTGAGGAGGAGTCAGATGTCCGGGAAAAGAACCGATTACATATCATGGGATGAGTATTTTATGGGAATCGCATATCTGTCTGCTATGCGTTCCAAGGATCCGAACACACAGGTGGGAGCATGTATCGTCAGTCAGGAAAACAAGATACTGTCCATGGGATACAACGGATTTCCGACGGGATGCGACGATGATGAATTTCCCTGGTCCAGAGAAGGAGAACTGTGTGACAGTAAATATGCTTATGTAACCCACAGCGAGCTGAATGCGATTCTGAATTACCGGGGCGGAAGCCTGGAAGGGACGAAAATCTATGTGACACTGTTTCCCTGCAACGAATGTGCGAAAGCGATCATCCAGTCCGGCATCCGGGAACTGGTCTATGCAGATGACAAGTATGGCGGAACACCTGCCAGCATTGCGTCCAGACGGATGCTGAAGGCGGCGGGCGTGAAGATGACACCCTATCAGAAAAACGGGAAACAGGTGGTGCTGAATGTGTAGATCAGATGCAGAAAGATGAGGTGTGTTTTTCCGACCGAAGCAGAAGGTGGGATGGGAAGAGAAAGGGTGAGGGCGATATGAACAACAATTCCTGTCTGATAAATATAAAAAGCAAGCTGAAGATCCTGACCGGATCGGAAAAAAAGTCGGCAACTATGTGCTGGAGCAGGTGATTTGAAAGGCGAGAGGAGTCGTCTTTTTTGCGTTTTTGATGATTTGAAAAAAATATTTCAATATATTTTTGTGATTATATATTTTCGAAAGTATTTAAAAAAATATAAAAGAATTGCAAGGAAAATAATGGAAAACAAAGGAAAATATGACATCCTGTAAAAATATATTAAAATAATATTTCGAAAGGAGTATAATACATGACATTAGATAAAACATAAATCGGATGTGATCTTCCTGCACTGTCCGCTGTTCCCGTCAACGGAAGGAATGATCAATAAAGAAAACATCGCGAAAATGAAAGACGGTGTGATCCTCATCAACAACAGCCGCGGACAGCTGGTGGTGGAACAGGATCTTGCAGATGCTCTGAACAGCGGCAAGGTATATGCTGCCGGCCTGGATGTAGTATCCACGGAGCCGATCAAAGGAGACAATCCGCTTCTGAAAGCAAAGAACTGCCTGATCACTCCGCATATCTCCTGGGCGGCACAGGCATCCCGCCAGAGGATCATGGATATTACGGTTGCGAATGTAAAGGCGTTTCTTGACGGCGAAGCTGTAAACGTTGTTAATAAATAACGGAAGGGTACCGAAAATCTATAATGGAACCTATAAAACATACAGGCTGCAGGTGTATTCCTGCAGCCCGGTGTGTTTTCAGGAACCAATATCAAAACGCATGTGTTATGTAAATCATATTCGGAAAAAAGAAATAATAGCAGAAGGTAAAGGCATACTATTAAGAGAAATCAGAAAGAAAAAGTTGTAGAACTGTATAATTGGCAACGCCTTTTCTTGTTGAAATTAAAAAAAAAAGGTGTTACAATATGCTGGGAAATGTAAAGCCATGCAGCGCTGGAAAATACCGGATTTAAAAGAAACTGATGCATATCAGAGATATGGCCTTACAATTCAATCCATAAGAGTAAGGGGGTGAAAAGGTGTTAGAGGAGAGTTTAAAGTCAATAAAGGCTGCGGAGGCGAAGGCAGAAGATGTTATGAAAGAAGCAGACGCCAAAGCGGCTTCAGTTCTTGAAGAGGCAAAGGAAAAAGCCCGGGCGATGAAAGAGGAGACTGCACAGAAAATGAGGTCTTTAAGTCATGAGACCATGCAGACAGTCCAGGCAGAGGGCAGCAGGCAGCTTGATGAAGCGGTGAAAGACGCCAGGAAAGAGATCGATGCCCTGAAGGAACTGGTTATTTCGAAAAAACCGGAGGCAGTGGAGGAAGTTATTTCAGCGCTGGTTTAATCGGGAAGAAAGAAAAGAGAAAAGGAGGGATGTGGATATGGCAGTATTGCAGATGCAGCGGATCAGTATCTGTGCGATGAAAAAGAACAGGAAAGCGATCCTGGAACGTCTGCAGGAACTGGGTGCCATGGAGATCGATATCCGGCTTCCAGATGACATGGAATATAAGAAAAAGGATACCTCGAACTCCAAAGCCACATTTGAAAAGCAGGCGCAGACCGCAGACCATGCACTGGAGATTCTGCAGGAATATGTGCCTGAGAAGACCGGACTGCTGGAGTCTCTGAATGGGAAGCCGCTCATTGACCGCGGGCAGTTCGAGAAAGCGGCAAATGGGCAGGACAATTATATTGAGACCGCCCGCCGGATTGTAGCTCTTGACAAACAGATCGCGGAACAGAAGGCGAACATCCAGAAGCTCCAGAATCAGATGGAAGCGCTTGTTCCGTGGATGGGACTGACGGTGCCGGTAAGTTATACGGGGACCCGTAAGACTTCGGTTCTGATCGGGACGATCGCAGGAGCACAGGGACTGGAGGACCTCTATGGCCTTCTGGCGAAGTATGCGCCGGAAGCAGATGCGCTGGATATCCAGATCATATCTACAGACAAAGATTATACTTATCTTGCGGTTGTCTGCCTGAACAGAGATGTGCAGGCGGTAGAGGAAGCGCTTCGGGCGGGCGGATTTGCAAAGCCGGCCCAGTCTGTGAACAAGGTACCTGCGGAATACCAGAAAGAGCTTCAGGCTGAGATGGATGAAGCCCTCCGGCAGATTGGAGCTCTTGAAAAGGAAATTGTGGACAGCGCGGGCAGCAGGCAGGATCTGCGCATGGTATCAGATTATTACCGGATCCGTGCAGAGAAATATGAGATCCTCGGGAAACTTCCGCAGACGAAGAATACGTTTGCTCTGAGCGGTTATGTGCCGGCGTATCAGGCAGATAAGGTGGTCAGAGAATTTTCTGAGAAATACGATGCGGTCGTGGAAACCGAGCAGATTGAGGAAGAAGAAGTTCCGCCGGTGCTTCTGAAGAACAACAGCTTTTCAGAATCCGTGGAAGGCGTACTGGCATCTTTCGGTCTTCCGGGTAAGGGAGAGATGGATCCGACCTTTTTCACTTCTGTTTTTTATGTATTTCTGTTCGGACTGATGCTCAGTGACGCTGCATACGGGCTGATTGTGGCACTTGTATGCGGATTTGTACTTATAAAATGTCCGCGCATGGCGACGAATTTGAGAAAATCCATCAAGCTGTTTTTCTGGTGCGGTATTTCCACCCTGTTCTGGGGGGTTATGTTTGGCGGATATTTCGGTGACGCAGTGGATGTGGTATCAGAGACGTTCTTTGGGCATAAGGTGTCGATCCCGGCGCTGTGGTTTGTTCCGCTGAACGATCCCATGAGACTGCTTCTGTATTCCATGCTGTTCGGTGTGATTCATCTGCTCACAGGTCTGGCGCTGAAAGGTTATATGTGTATCAGGGACGGACGCTATATGGATTTCCTGTGTGACTGTGTCCTGTGGTTCCTGCTTCTTGTGGGACTGATCGGGATGCTGCTTCCGACGGATCTGTTTGCAGGAATTGCGGGAGGGCCGATTTATTTCCCGGAGGCATTAAAAGCAGCGGTGAAGTGGATGGCGATCATCGGCGCAGCAGGAATTGTACTCATGTCCGGAAGAGCCAACAAGAATTTTGGAATCCGTATCGCACTGGGAGCTTATGACCTGTATGGTATGACCAGCTGGTTAAGCGACGTGCTTTCCTATTCCCGTCTGCTGGCACTGGGTCTGGCAACCGGTGTGATCGCTTCTGTTGTCAATCAGATGGGAAGCATGGGCGGACGGAGCATCGTCGGCGTGATTCTGTATATTGTGGTGTTCCTGATCGGACATACGTTCAATCTGGCGATCAACCTTTTGGGTGCTTACGTGCACACCTGCCGTCTCCAGTATGTGGAGTTCTTCGGAAAATTCTATGAGGGCGGCGGAAAAGCGTTTGAACCGTTTATGTTAAAAACTAAATATGTAGATATTAAGGAGGAAAATTAACAATGGCAGCAATGTTAGAGATGATTGGTGGAAATGGATGGGCATTATTAGGTGCAGCGCTTGCAGTAATCCTTGCAGGCTGCGGTTCTGCTTATGGTGTAGGCGTTGCCGGTCAGGCAGCCTGCGGCGTAGTCACAGAAGATCCCGGTAAATTTGCACAGGTTCTGATCCTGCAGCTTCTCCCGGGTACCCAGGGTATCTATGGTCTGCTGATCGCATTCGTGGCTCTTTCCAGATATGGACTTCTCGGCGGCGCAGGCATGGAGCTGACCGTGGCACAGGGACTGATGGTTCTGGCAGCATGCCTTCCGATCGGTATCGTGGGTCTGATCTCTGCAAGACATCAGGGCAAGACCGCTGTGGCAGCAATCGGCATCGTAGCAAAGAAACCGGATCAGTTCGGTAAGGCTATGCTGTTCCCGGCAATGGTTGAGACCTATGCAATCCTTGCACTTCTGATCTCCATTCTTGCACTTCCGACGATCTAAGAGAAGGAAGCCTGTTGACAACGAACAAATTGTAAGAAGGAGAGCTTTAGAATGACCGGATTGGAAAAGATTACGGACCAGATTCAGGAAGAAGCAAAAGCCTCCGCAGCCAGAAGGCTGGAAGCGGCACAGAAGGAAGCGGATATGATTCTTGCGGAAGCAAAAGACGCATGTGCAGCGATGGAAGCCGAGGCAGCAGAGAAGAATGCTGCCATGAAGGTAAATTATGAAGGACGCGTGAAGTCCTCAGCAGAGCAGCAGAGAAGAACAGCTCTTCTGCGTGCAAAGCAGGAGATCATCGCGGATGTGATCGAGGAAGCGTATGTGACTCTGAAGAAAAAGGATGCACAGAGCTATTTCCTGACCTTGGAGAAAATATTGAAAACCTATGCACTGGCAGAGGACGGAGAGATCTGTTTCTCCGCGGAAGACCTGGCCAGGATGCCGGCTGATTTTGAAAAGAAGATCAAGGCGGCTGCAAAGGAAAAGGGCGGAAGCCTGGTTCTGAAGAAAGAGCCGAAAGCCATCGCAGACGGTTTTGTCCTTGTCTATGGCGGCGTGGAGGAGAACTGTACGCTGAAAGCGCTGTTTGACGCGAAGAAAGACGAACTTCAGGATAAAGTCAATGCGATCTTATTTTCATAGAAGCCGGTTCGCCGATAAAGGAGGGTTTTAATGTCTAAAACACAATATGCCTATGCGGTCGCGCGAATCCGTGCTCTGGAAGTGTCTCTGTTCTCGTCTTCCACCATCGAGCAGCTCATTGCCTGCAAAGATGAAGAAGCCGGGATCCGGTTCCTTCAGGAGAGAGGCTGGGGCGGTGCGGATGTGCCGGACAATGCGGATGCCATCCTGACGAGAGAACGGGAGAAGATCTGGGAGACCATCGGCGAGATGCATGTGGATATGGATGTGTTCGATGTCCTGTCCTATGCCAGCTGGTTCCATAACCTGAAAGCAGCAGTGAAGGAAGTCTGCACCGGAAAGAGCGGTGCGAACATCTTTTATGAGGGAACCCCCATTCCCAAAGAAGAGTTGCTTCGGATCATAAAAGAGAAGGACTTTAAGGCACTGCCTCAGAACATGCAGGCGGCAGCGGAGGAAGCAGTGGATGCACTGCTCCATTCGGGAGACGGACAGCTCTGCGATGTGATCATCGACCGGGCTACCATGGAAGCCATCAAGGAGGCCGGAAGGTCTGCAGAGGATGACATCATCCGCGATTATGCGGAGTCCACCGTGGCAGTGGCTAATATCAAAATTGCCGTGAGGGCTGCAAAGACCGCAAAGACACTGGAATTCATGAAACGTGCCATGGCACCCTGCGATACGCTGAACATTGACAGTCTGGCGCACGCGGCACTGGCGGGCATGGATTCGATCATCGAATATTTAAACGGAAACGGATATGCGGAAGGCGCAGCAGCGCTGAAGGAGTCTCCTTCGGCATTTGAGCGCTGGTGTGACAACCGGATTATCCAGACCATCAAACCCCAGAAGTCCAATCCATTTTCCGTCGGGCCTCTGGTGGCATATGTCATTGCAAGGGAAAATGAAATTAAGACGGTAAGGATCATACTTACCTGTAAGCAGAATGGCTTATCAGATGATTCCATCCGGGAAAGGGTAAGGGAAATGTATGTATAAGATCGCAGTAATGGGCGCTTATGACAGCATCTATGGTTTCGCAGCCCTGGGGCTGGATACATTTCCGGTATCCGACATCCAGGAGGGAGAGAAGCTGCTTCGCAGGATCGCAGAAGGCGACTATGCGGTGATCTACATCACCGAAGCGCTGGCGGCGGAACTGAAGCATGAGATCAGCAGATATCAGGAGCAGGTGGTTCCGGCCATCATCCAGATCCCGGGCGTGTCCGGGAATACGGGCGCCGGCATCACAGGCGTGAAGAAATCCGTGGAACAGGCAGTAGGATCTGATATTCTGTTCGGCAGCGATTAAGTCTGCAGCGTATTTTGCGCCGCATTTCTTTCCGCAGAAGATGCAGCGGTACTGCGCGCGCAGGGTACACGCCTGAAGGACCGACGCCCTTTTATGAGTCTTTCGGGAACACATGCTTGTTGAACCTTCGTGTTCAATAAGATCAGCCTGCGGCAGGCTGAGAACAGGCGTCTGAAGCAGCAGACGATAAAAAAGAAGAAAGTGGGTGAATCCATTCAAATGAGTAAAGGCACGATTAAAAAAGTGGCGGGACCGCTGGTCATCGCTACCGGTATGCGTGATGCCAACATGTTTGACGTGGTACGCGTAAGTAAGCAGCGCCTGATCGGTGAGATCATCGAGATGCATGGCGATGAGGCATCCATCCAGGTGTATGAGGAGACGGCGGGACTTGGACCAGGCGAGCCGGTGGAATCCACCGAGATGCCGTTGTCCGTGGAACTTGGACCGGGTCTGATCACCAGCATCTATGATGGGATCCAGAGACCGCTGGACGATATCATGAAGGTATCCGGCGGCAACAGCTTAAAGCGCGGTGTGGAGGTTCCCTCCCTGAAACGTGAACTGAAATGGAATTTTGTACCGACCGCAAAGGCCGGCGATGCAGTAGAAGCCGGAGATATTATCGGTACCGTACAGGAGACCGCAGTGGTGGAGCAGCGGATTATGATCCCTTATGGAATCCAGGGTACGATCAAGGAGATCAAAGCCGGAGAATTTACGGTAGAAGATGTGGTTGCAGTGGTTACGACGCCGGACGGCGACAGGGATGTGACGCTGATGCAGAAGTGGCCGGTTCGTAAAGGCCGTCCGTACAAGGAGAAGCTTCCGCCCAGCATGCCGCTGATCACCGGACAGCGCGTGGTTGACATGTTCTTCCCCATCGCAAAAGGCGGTGTGGCAGCCGTACCGGGACCCTTCGGAAGCGGCAAGACGGTTATTCAGCATCAGCTGGCAAAATGGGCGGAGGCAGACATCGTGGTCTATATCGGCTGCGGCGAGCGCGGAAATGAGATGACCGACGTTCTGAACGAGTTTCCGGAACTGAAAGACCCGAAGACCGGTAAGTCCCTGATGGAGCGTACCGTTCTGATTGCCAATACATCCGATATGCCGGTGGCAGCCCGTGAGGCATCCATCTATACCGGTATTACGATCGCGGAGTATTTCCGTGACATGGGTTATTCCGTGGCGCTGATGGCAGACTCCACCTCCCGCTGGGCAGAGGCTCTGCGTGAGATGTCCGGACGTCTGGAGGAGATGCCCGGTGAGGAAGGTTACCCGGCATATCTGGGTTCCCGTCTGGCACAGTTCTACGAGCGTGCCGGCCATGTGATCAATCTCGGAAAAGACGGAAGAGAAGGAGCATTGTCTGTCATCGGCGCCGTATCCCCGCCCGGCGGTGATACTTCCGAGCCGGTATCCCAGGCGACCCTGCGGATTGTCAAGGTGTTCTGGGGCCTGGATTCCGCCCTTGCATACAAGAGACATTTTCCGGCCATCAACTGGCTGACCAGCTACTCCCTGTATCTGGACAATATCTCCGGATGGTTTGACAAGAACGTATCCGAAGAGTGGATGGCAGGACGCCAGTCCATGATGTCCCTTCTGCAGGAAGAGGCAGAGCTGAACGAGATCGTGCAGATGGTTGGTATGGATGCACTTTCCGCACCGGACCGTCTGAAGATGGAAGCAGCCCGCTCCATCCGTGAGGACTTCCTCCATCAGAACTCCTTCCATGAGGTCGACACCTATACCTCTCTGAAAAAGCAGCTTCTGATGATGAAGCTGGTACTGGCTTACTATGACCAGACGATGGAGGCTCTGAAGAATGGCGCAGGCGTCAAAGGTCTCATTGACCTTGCAGTCCGTGAGCAGATCGGACGTTATAAATATGTAACTGAAGAGAGTCTGGATGAAGAGTATGACAAGATCATGAAAGAACTCGCATCTCAGATCAAAGACGCATGCGGAAAGGAGGACTTCTAAATGCCGAAAGAGTATAGAACCATACAGGAAGTAGCCGGACCGCTGATGCTGGTGCAGGGCGTAGAAGGCGTTACTTATGATGAGCTGGGTGAAATCGAGCTGGCTAACGGTGAGATCCGCCGGTGCAAGGTGCTGGAAGTAAACGGAAGCGACGCCATGGTACAGCTCTATGAGAGTTCCACCGGTATCAACCTCTCCAACAGTAAAGTACGTTTCCTCGGAAGAGGCGTGGAGCTGGGTGCATCTGAGGATATGCTGGGCCGTGTCTTCGACGGTATGGGACGCCCCATCGACGGCGGTCCCGAGATCCTTCCGGACAAGAGAATGGATATCAACGGCCTGCCCATGAATCCGGCAGCGAGAAGCTACCCGAATGAGTTTATTCAGACCGGTGTGTCCGCCATTGACGGACTGAATACGCTGGTCCGCGGGCAGAAGCTTCCGATCTTCTCCATGTCCGGTCTGCCTCACGCACAGCTGGCGGCGCAGATCGCAAGACAGGCGAAGGTACGCGGAAAAGACGAGCGTTTTGCCGTGGTATTTGCAGCCATGGGTATTACTTTCGAGGAATCCAACTTCTTCGTAGAGAGTTTTAAGGAGACCGGTGCCATCGACCGTACCGTCCTCTTTGTCAATCTGGCAAATGACCCGGCTGTTGAGCGTATTGCAACGCCCCGTATGGCACTGACCGCAGCCGAGTATCTGGCATTTGAAAAAGACATGCACGTGCTGGTCATCCTGACGGATATCACCAACTATGCAGATGCGCTCCGTGAGATTTCCGCAGCGCGGAAAGAAGTTCCGGGACGCCGGGGTTATCCGGGATACATGTACACGGACCTGGCTCAGTTATACGAGCGCGCAGGCCGTCAGAAAGGAAAGGAAGGCTCCATCACCATGCTTCCGATCCTGACCATGCCCGAGGACGACAAGACGCATCCGATTCCTGACCTGACCGGTTACATCACCGAGGGCCAGGTGATCTTAAGCCGTGAGCTTTACCGTAAGGGTGTCAATCCGCCCATCGACGTACTGCCGTCTTTGTCCCGTCTGAAGGATAAGGGTATCGGCGAGGGCAAGACCCGTGGAGACCACTCCAACACGCTGAACCAGCTGTTTGCGGCTTATGCCCGTGGAAAAGACGCAAAAGAGCTGATGACCATTCTTGGTGAGGCAGCGCTTTCCGATATGGACCTGATCTATGCGAAATTTGCGGATGAGTTCGAGAAGGAGTATGTATCTCAGGGCTTCCAGGCGGACCGTGACATCGAAGAGACGCTGAACATCGGCTGGAAACTGCTGTCCATCCTTCCGAGGTCCGAGCTGAAACGTATCGACGATAAATATCTGGATCTGTATTATGGAAAACAGTAAGGGGGTGGGCTAGTTGGCAGCTACGCAGGTGAACCCAACCCGTATGGAGCTGACCCGCCAGAAGAAAAAGCTGGCGACGGCCAGAAAAGGCCACAAGCTCCTGAAGGATAAACGCGATGAGCTCATGCGGCAGTTTCTGGATCTGGTCCGGGAGAATATGGCGCTTCGTCAAAAGGTGGAGGCAGGTATTCAGGCGGCAAATAAGAATTTTGTCGTAGCGAAGGCCGGCATGTCGGAAGAGACGCTGCATACGGCTCTGATGGCGCCCAAGCAGGAGGTCTATCTGGAGACAGATAAGAAGAATGTCATGAGCGTGGATATCCCGGTTTTCGAATACAAGACCCGGACAGCAGACGAGAATGACATCTATTCCTACGGCTTTGCATTTACTTCCAGTGATCTGGACGACGCAGTCAAGTCCCTGGCAGATATTCTGCCGGAGATGCTTCGTCTGGCAGAAGCGGAAAAGGCGTGTCAGCTCATGGCTGCGGAGATCGAGAAGACCCGCCGGCGTGTAAACGCGCTGGAGCATGTCATCATTCCGCAGGCGCAGGCAAACATCAAATACATTACGATGAAGCTGGATGAGAATGAGCGTTCCTCTCAGATTCGTCTGATGAAGGTCAAGGATATGATGTTGGAAGATGCACATCATTATAAAGAAAAACAGGCGGCGAAGGCGCAGTAACGAAAGCCGGGACCGATCCTGGAAAGGAAATCCCTCTGTTCTGCATGTGAATATCACATGTCAGAGCGGAGGGATTTTTGATGGACTGAAATACCGAAAACCGGAAGACAGACATTGTGGATATGCCGATGTTATCTATTGACATTCTCTGGAAAGAGGGGGATGTGCAGGCAAAACATGTTGAGATGCTCTTACAAAAGAGCTGGGCTGGAATAAAAACACAACATATATTCCCAAAGAAGAAGTGCAGGAAGCCGAAACGAATGAACTGATTAATAAAATTTATGATGACTTATAACGAAAACGGTTCGCCACGGAAGCTGTATTGGAATTTCCTTGACAACAGTAAAGACGGCACCATCTGGAATAACCCGGACTATGAAAAGTGGTTTGAGACATATGCGGGGAAAGAAACAGATACAGACAGGCCGCAAAACTATTATCCGCATAAATACAGGATAGAATCAGACTGAAAACCGGCATACCGATGTTTTTCAGTTCCAGGTATTCCATACCATAAAATGTAAACAATTACATTTTGAAATTTTGCAAGACAGGGCTGACGTGCAAAAACATTGTATATATTGTATAAAATAAATAGAATAATTTGTATAATAATTCCAATTCGGTCAAAATATACATAAAATAACATTGACAGAATATGATAATTATGGTATAAGAAAAGTAATCGATTACATTTTAGCAATGAGCGCGCTGGATAAGGAGGGATTATCATGCAGGATATCAAAATATCCTATAACACACTGGTTTATGCTGATGAAGATATCAGCGAAGGAATTGCCCGACTGGCCAGATTCGGGTACGACGGAGTGGACTTTGTCGGTGAGCCGTCCAACTATGATGCCAAAGAGATCAGGTCCCTGCTGGAGCAGCATAAGATCGAAGCATCTTCCATCTGTGCAGTGTTTAATGAGGAACGGAACTTCGTATCAAGTAATCCTCAGATCCGCAGACAGGCTGTTGACTACGTGAAAAAATGTGCAGATTTTGCTTTCGAGATTGGTGCAAAGGCAATTTCGGTACAGGCGACGACGTGCATGAAGACGAATGCGGAGGCAGGAGAGGAAGAGGAGTGGAGCTGGGGCGTAACCGGACTGCGGGAGGCAGGAATCTACGCGGCGGAAAAAGGAATCCGGCTTACGCTGGAAGCATGGAATCGTTATGAAACCTATCTGATTAACCGGTTGGATCAGGCACTTAAGATGGTTAATGATATTAACCTGCCTAATGTGGGTGTGATGGCGGATACCTATCACATGAATATTGAGGAGAGCGATATGGGAGCCGCGATTCGCAATGTGGGTGATAAACTGTTTTATGTACACATTGCAGACAGCAATCGTGCAGCACCTGGAAGAGGGCATATTGACTTTAAGGAGATTGCCGGAGCACTGCGTGATATTCACTATGACGGCTGGGTTTCAATGGAACTGCTTCCGGCAGCAGCAGATCCGTTTGGCGGAAAACGCTGTGACGAATTTTATGATCAGTATACGGAGGAATCCATCGTATATTTGAGGAAACTTTTTGCAGAAATAAAATAATAATTAAAACACGAAAAGGAGAAAACTGGAATGGCTATGAAAAAGCTGGGAAGAATGATGATGGCAACACTGCTGTGTGTAAGTCTGACAGCCTGCGGAGGCGGTACGGACAGTAATTCATCAGCGGACAATGCAGCGGAGAACACACCGGCGGATGCACCGGCAGACAGTTCTGAAGGAGAACAGGGATCGGGTACAGAACCTGGAGATAAGCTTCTGGTTGGATTCTCCGCAGGCTACAGCATGGTCCAGCACTGGGAACTTGAGATGAATGGGTGTCAGGCGGCAGCGGATGAACAGGGAGTGGAATTTATCTACAAATTTGCAGATGGTGATGAGGCACAGCAGGTTGCAGATATTGAGAACATGGTAGAAATGGGTATTGATATGCTGATCGTAGGCCCCTGTAATTCAGAAGGCATTGTACCAACTGTAGATGAACTTCAGAATACGAAGAATATTCCGGTTATGACAAGTGATATTGGCATCAGCGGAACAGAAGTAACTTCTCATGTGGCTTCGGATAATTATCAGATCGGTGTGATGGCAGCAGAATTTGTTGGAAAAGAACTGGATGGAAAAGGGAAGATTGCAATCGTCGGATGGGCGGCGGCATCTGCCACCAAAGACAGAGAAGACGGTTTCGTGGATACGATAGAAAAGGAGTATCCGGATATTGAAATCGTTGCGAATCAGGATGTGGGAGGAAGCCGCACCACCTCTCTGGAAACCAGTGAGAATCTGATTCAGTCCAATGGAGAGATCGAGCTGTTCTTTGGATGCAATGCAGAGTGTGCGCTTGGAGCATATTCAGCAACGCAGTCTGTAAACCGCCCGGATATTAAAGTGGTGTCTGTCGATTCAGACAATGAGGTCATGGAAGCAATTCAGGCAGAAACGAATCTTGTGGCAACGGTTGCACAGAATCCTTATGAGATGGGATATCAGGCAATGTCCAATGCCGTCAAATACCTGAACGGAGAAACGGTGGAAAATATTGCCATTGATGCAGAGGTAGTTACAAAAGACAATGTACAGGATATTATTGACAGAGATCAGGAACTGTTGAAATAGGAGAGGACTGACGGGCTGCTGTGAGCGGCAGCCCGCTTCTGGAAAGCTGGAGGGACAGTTATTTTGAGTGATGTAATATTACAGATGAGCAATATTACCAAACGATTTTCCGGCGTCACGGTATTGAATAAAGTGAACTTTAATCTGAGAAGAGGCGAAGTACATGTACTGATCGGAGAGAACGGCGCCGGCAAATCAACATTGATGAAGATTCTTACAGGGATTCATCAGAAAGATGAGGGGCGGATCTTACTGATGGATCAGGAAGGAGAGCTGAAGGAAGCAGAACTTGACAGTCCGGTAACGGCTCTGGAAAAAGGGATCAGCATGGTTTTTCAGGAATTTAATCTCATGGAGAACATGACCATAGCAGAAAATATCTGTATAGGATATGAGCCTGTGAAGGGGATTGTGCTGGATCGGAAGAAGATGATGCAGACAGCCAGAGAGCAGATGAGAAGGGTAAATATGGAAGATGTTTCTCCAACAGCTGTAGTAGAGACTTTGACAACTGCCCAGAAGCAGTGCGTGGAGATCGCGAAATGTCTTTCGCATGATGCGAAGATCATTATTCTGGATGAACCGACCTCGAGCCTTTCGGAAAAGGAAGTGGTAACCCTGTTCTCCCTGATCCGTTCTCTGAAAGCCAGTGGTGTGAGCATTGTCTATATTTCGCACCGGATGGAGGAGATCTTTGAGATCGGCGACCGGATTACTGTATTCCGGGACGGGGAGATGATCGATACCGTTCATGTGGCAGATACGACAGAAAACGACCTGGTAAAAATGATTATCGGCCGGGAATTTGTATCGGATGACGCCTGTGAAGGAGAGAGAAAACATGAGGAAGTCCGGCTGGAAGGCAGGAATATTTCCGTGGGGAAATTCGGAAAAAAGCTGGATTTTCGGATCTACAAAGGAGAGATTCTGGGTATTTTCGGACTGGTAGGTGCGGGAAGAACCGAGCTGGCCAGAATGATTTTCGGAATCGATCCCATGGGAGACGGTGTTTTATACAAGGATGGAAAGCAGATCCGGATCCGGAATCCCAGGGATGCCATCCGGCAGGGAATCGGAATGATACCGGAGGACCGGAAACATCTGGGACTGATTACAAAACTGGATGTAAGAGACAATCTTACACTGGCTGCACTGAAAAAGATGCCGGCAGTACTGAAGAACCGTACAATGGAAACCAGTCTGACAGAAGAATACATTGACAGGCTGGGCATAGTAACAGCAGGACAGCAGCAGATGATAGAACGTCTCAGCGGAGGAAATCAGCAGAAAGTGGTCATATCCAAATGGCTTGCTCTGGATCTGGATGTGGTGATTCTGGATGAACCGACCAGAGGTGTGGATGTGGGAGCCAAGGCGGAGATCTATGGAATCATGCGTCAGCTTGCAGAGGAAGGAAAGAGTATTCTTATGATTTCCTCTGATCTGCCGGAAGTTCTTCGGGTCAGTCACAGAATTCTGGTTATGCATGACGGTGAAATCAAGCTGGACAGACCTTCGAATGAGCTTGACCAGGAACAGATCATGCATGCGGCCATAAGTTAAACGGAGGATGAGAAGATGAATCTATCAAAGAATAAAGAGATAATCCGGCAGGGAACGCTGGTGGCAGTGCTTTTACTGGAGGTTGTTCTGTTTTCATACTTTTCCCGAAATTTCTTTACGTTTTCCAATCTGATCAATGTACTGCGCCAGATTTCAGTAACCGGCATTTCGGCAGTGGGGATGTTCATGATCATACTGCTTGGAGATATTGATCTTTCAGTTGGGGCGGTATATGCGTTTGTCGGAGTGATTTGTGCCTATATTTTCAGAGCGACACAAAGCACGGTGATTGTTTTTATCTCTGCAGTGGCGATTGGAACCTGCATCGGAATGATCAGCGGTTTTATTACGGCAAAGGGAAAAATACCTGCTTTTATCACAACACTTGCTGTTACAAGCGTCTGTCGGGGAACGGCGTATATTCTTACCGGCGGTACTCCGATCGGAATATCCAATCCCAAATTTACGGTATTTGGTTCCGGATATGTATTTTCCATGGTTCCGATTCCGGTTGTTATTATGATTGTAATTGTAGCGGCAGGATTTTTTCTGGTTGGATATACGAGATTCGGAAGATATGTATATGCATGCGGAGGAAATGGACAGGCCAGCCGGTGGTCCGGTATCAATGTGGACAGGATCCGGATTCTGGTATTTACCATCTCCGGTTTTCTCTGCGGAATCAGCGGACTGATACTGGCAGGACGGCTGGGCGGAGGACTTCCAGGTGCCGGGGACAGTGCGGAGATGGACGTCATCACCACAGTAGTTCTGGGAGGTACGAGCATGGCCGGCGGAAAAGGAAAACTGTGGGGTGTAATTCTCGGCGTATTTGTCATTGGCGTATTGAATAACGGACTGACGATGATGAATGTGTCTTCTTACTGGCAGCAGGTGGTCAAAGGCATCATCATTCTGATCGCTGTTCTGTTTGATATCCATGCATCAAAGACATCTTAAAGAAACAGCAGAAAAATCAAAACAAAGACTTCAGACAGGAGGAACAAGATGAGTAGAGAGATGACAGCAGTAACATTTAAAGATATTGCAACTTATGAGATTGGAAAGAGAGCGGTTCCGCAGATTCAAAAGCCGGACGATGTAAGGGTTTCCGTGGAAGCATGCAGTATCTGCGGAACAGATGTCCATCTGCTGAATGATCCGCCTGGATTTATCGGTACAAAAGGGATTGTGCTTGGACATGAGTGTGTGGGAAGAGTCGAGGAGACAGGATCCGGCGTCGGCGGGCTGAAACCGGGAGACCGTGTGGTTCTGGAACCCAATGTGGCATGCGGTTACTGTGCCTACTGCCGGAGCGGTGTACCCAATATGTGCCAGAACGATGTAATTCTGGGTGTTACCATTGATGGTGTTTTTGCAGAAGAGTTTGTTGCTCCGGAAAGGGCGCTTGTAAAGATTCCGGATGACATGCCGGCAGACATTGCAGTCTTTGCTGAGCCGGTGAATTGCGTGATGGGAGCCATGAACAAACTTCGCCTGCTGCCGGGAGAAACTGCGCTTGTACTGGGAGCCGGTCCCATAGGACTGTATTTTACCATGCTCTTGAAAGCAAACGGAGCAGGTAAGGTGATTGTATCGGAGCCTTCTGCTTTCCGTGCAGAATATGCAAAAAAATGCGGAGCAGATGTGGTGATTGATCCCACCAGGGAAAATCTGGTGGAAGCGGTGAAATCTTTGACGCAGGGTCTTGGAACCGATGTGACGGTGGATGCAGTAGGCGTGCTGTCTCCGGATGCCATTGCGTGCACAAGAAGAGCAGGCAGGATCGTTCTCTTCGGACAGAACGGAGCTGTGCAGGAGACCATCTGTCAGAACGATATTACCAGAAACGGTCTGACGGTATTTGGAAATTATATTGGATTGTTCACACTGACTTCTACTGTGAAACTTCTGTCAGCAGGACTGATTCCCGTGGAAAAAATCATCACGCACAGACTGCCGCTGACAGAATTCGGAACGGGTCTGGAAGCTATGAGAAAAGGCGAGGCTCTGGAAGTAATCCTGTATCCTGAAAGATAAGAAAGGAAGGGAATATGTATCGATACAGTATGACGCAATGGATCGTTGGAGATGAGGAGATTGAATACAGTTTTCAGCGTCTGAAAAAGTATGGCTATGATGGAATTGAATTTGCAGCAGAACCCGCTTTGCTGGATGCAGACCGTCTGAACGAACTGATGAAGCAATACGGAATATCCTGTACTTCTCTGTGCGGGATCTTTCCGGAAGAGAGAGATCTGTCTTCCGGCGATCCGGGGATTGCCGGTGCAGCAGTTCAGTATCTGAAGGACAGTGTGGACTTTGCGGTTGCTGTTGGGGCACCTTATATCATTGTTGTGCCTTCTCCGGTTGGCAGGATAAAGCCACTGGATGCATGCCCTTATGAGGAGGCATGGAAAAACGCAGTCAATCATATAAGAACGGCAGCGGATTATGCGCGGGAAAAGGGAGTCCGTTTTGCCATAGAGGCTGTCAACCGGTATGAGACCTATCTGGTAAATCACCTTACAGGAGCGCTTGCATTTGTAAAAGAAATCAATCATCCGGCTGTGGGACTGATGGCGGACCTGTTTCATATGAGCCTTGAGGAGCGCAGTATTTCAGACAGCCTCTGTATGATATCGGATTATCTGATGCATGTACATGTTGCAGACAATACAAGGGAGGCAGCAGGTCTGGGAAGCACTGATTTCAAAACGGTGCTGCGGACACTTGACAGAATCGGGTATCAGGGTCCTCTTACCATGGAATTTCTGCCCAGAATTGCTGATCCATATGCGGCTTCCGACATGGGGACACATGCAAAACTGATGGATTTATATGCTGCGCAGGCAATAAATTATATGAAAATTCTGGAAAATAGTGTAGAATAGTTATGCTGAAAATTCAGTAATACACTATCAGGGGAGATGAAAGTATGGCAACGATTCAGGATGTCGCAGCAAAAGCGGGTGTTTCTGTTGCCACGGTATCAAGAGTTATTAATCAGAGCAACACCGTGGCACCTAAATCTGTAAACAAGGTGAGAAAAGCAATCCTGGAATTAGGATATCAGCCTAATTTTCTTGCAAGAGATCTGAGGAGAGCGGAAACAAACCGGGTACTGGTACTGCTGCAGTCCATATCAAACCCATACTATGCGACAATCGTAAAAGGTATTGAGGATGTTGCGCAAAAACATAATTACAGTATTATGCTGTGCAATACAGACTCTGAAATCACAAGGGAAAAAACCTATATTGACCTTCTGGGAAAAAAGGTGGTTCAGGGAGCCATTTTTCTGGACACGGAGATGACCAGTGAGGAGATCAATCTGCTGGTGAGGGACAACCATATTGTCTTCTGCTGTGAGTATCGTCCGGGAACGCAGGTTTCTCATGTGATGATTGATAATTACAGTGCGGCAAAAACCATGGTGCGCCACCTGATCGCACAGGGGCACAAGGAGATTGCCCTGATCGCCGGGGACCGGCATCTGGCCTCCACAGATCAGAGGTATCGGGGATATCTGGATGCACTGGAAGAAGCCGGACTTCAGGTGAGGAAACCATGGATCTTCTGGAGTGAGGAGAGCAGCTTTAAGATGGGTATAAGAGCAGTGGAGAATTTTCTCTATCTGAAAGAGCATCCCACAGCAGTCTTTGCCATGTCGGATATTCTGGCCATTGGCTCTATTCGGGCAATTCACAACCATGGGCTGCGGGTACCGGATGATATTGCCGTGGCCGGATTTGACGGCATTGAGTATTCAGCAGCCAGTGTTCCCAGCCTGACTACGATGGTACAGCCTTCCTATGACATGGGCGGACTGGCCATGGAAATGCTGATACGCAAAATGAAAGACGGAGAAACACAGAATAAAGAAGTCGTTCTGGAACATGAACTGGTGATTCGTGAATCTACTTCTCAGACAGCAGGGCAGGGCCGGAACAGATGATGAAATGGAGGAACTATGATCAATATTGGAGTTATCGGCTGCGGAAAGATCGCGCAGGTCCGCCATCTGCCGGAATATGCAGCGCATCCGGAGGCAAGGATCGCCGGTGTTTTTGATCTGTGCCGGGAGCGTGCGGAAACGATTGCCGAAACATATCATACCAAAGTATATACTTCTTATAAGGATATGCTGGCGGATCCGGAGATTGAGGCGGTGAGTGTCTGCGTGGCAAACGCTGCTCACTGTGAAATTACAGTGGAAGCTTTAAAATCCGGTAAACATGTACTGTGTGAAAAACCAATGGCTGTCACGCTGGAACAGTGTGAACAGATGGCACAGACGGCAAAACAGGAAAACAGATTTCTGATGATCGGGCACAACCAGCGCCTGACAAAGGCTCATGCAAAGGCGAGAAAGCTGATTGAACAGGGAGAGATCGGGAAGATTCTTACCTTCCGGACCTCATTTGGGCACGGCGGTCCGGAAACATGGGCAATCGACAGCAGAAACGTGTGGTTTTTTGACAAAAAAACGGCAGCCTTCGGTGCAATGGCAGATCTGGGTATTCACAAGACAGATCTGATTCAATATCTGACAGGGCAGAGAGTAAGCGCTGTCACTGCTTATATGGGGACGCTGGACAAGAAGGACAGTGAAGGGAATCCGATTGGAGTGGATGACAATGCGATCTGTATCTATGAGATGGACGGCGGAGCAGTGGGGACGATGACCGCAAGCTGGACACATTACGGGCCGGAAGATAATTCTACCGTTCTCTATGGAACAAAGGGAATCATGTATATTTATACAGATCCGGAGTATGCAGTTGTTATTGAATACAAGGACGGCACACGGGAACAGTGGAATCTGGATCAGATTCAGACCAATGACAGTCAGACCAGCTCCGGCGTCATTGATCTGTGGATGGAGAGTCTGGTTCAGCACTGTCCTCCGGAGATATCCGGAGAAGAGGCACTCAGCGCCATGAGAGCGGTCTTTGCAGCTCTGGAATCTGCAGGCACCGGTTCCAGAGTAATGGTATAAGGGGGAACAAAAGGATGATAAGACCAATTACTCTGGCCTCCGGCCAGTTTGGAGATATGGGTCTGGAAGAACTGTGTGCCATGGCATCTTCTATTGGATACCAGGGGTTGGAACTGGCAACTCATGCACATTTCAATGTAGAAAAGGCACTCAAAGAAGAAGGTTATGTGGAGCAGGTACAGAAAATGCTGAAAAAGTATAATCTTTCCTGCCATGCCATATCTGCGCATCTGACTGGTCAGTGTGTGGGAGACGTATGGGATCCGAGGCTTGATAATTTTGCACCATCTGCCTGTTCGGGGGATCCCGAAAAGATACGTACATGGGCGGTGGAAGAGATGAAGCGTACCGTAGAAGCAGCCGACAAAATGGGGGTGAAGGTGATTACGGGCTTTACCGGTTCGCCCATCTGGGCCTGGTGGTATTCCTACCCGCAGACAACACGTCAGATGGTGGATGAAGGTTATCAGAAAATTTATGATCTGTGGACGCCGATTCTGGACGTGTTTGACCAGTATGATATCCGGTTTGCTCTGGAGGTTCATCCCACAGAGATTGCTTTTGATTACTATTCAACGGAACGGCTTCTGGATACTTTTCATCATCGTCCTGCAATGGGTATTAACTATGATCCCAGCCATCTGGTATGGCAGGGGATAAATGAGCTGACATTCCTGCGTGATTTTGCTGACCGGATCTATCATGTACATATTAAAGATGTAAAGATAAACCGAAATGAAAGGTCGGGCATCCTCGGTTCTCATCTGGAGTTTGGAGATGTAAGAAGGGCATGGAATTTTGTATCGGCAGGACACGGGGACGTGGACTTTGACGGAATCATACGGGAACTGAACCGGATGGAATATCAGGGTCCTCTGTCTGTGGAATGGGAAGACTCCGGGATGGAACGTGAATTCGGGGCAGCGGAATCTTATGAATATATTCGGAAAATGAATTTTTCACCTTCAGATACGGCATTTGATGCAGCATTGAAAACGGAATAAATACAGGAAAAGAAAATCCCCTGATTCCCTCAGAACTGTAGTGAGGGACAGGGGATTTGAACGTTTTCAAAATGTATTTTATTTATGAAACAGCCGTTTGAAAAATCCTTTCTTCGGTTCCGGTTTCTCGATTCCGCCTCTTGCACCCTTGATGGCGGTGATGTAGATGCCGCTGACGACGACTTTAACTTCCTTCTTCACCGGAAGCAGTTCGAAGACCTTCTCGTCTGCAATCAGGTTCATGACTTTTGGTCCCACCTTTGCTTTTACAATGGGCATTTTTGACCGGCGTAGATACTTCGGCACCTGATCAATGACCATGGCGGGAAGGCCGGAATCCTTTACTCTCAATCGCTTCTTGTCAATAATCAGCATGCTGACGGTTTGTGCCATAGCATCCAGCTGCGCCTGATTTTCGGCCTGTTTTTTCTGCATCTTGTTGCCGAAATAATATAAGGCGACCAGAATAATGACAAGGATGATAAGGATGATTATCAATACTTTCCACATCATTGTATTTCCTGCTCCTTCTGTTCTGTTTTCTTGTCCCATTGTAGCATCGTTTCCGGTAAAATGCAATATTTGGATTTTCTTACCTCCTTGAACAGCCGCAGATATGCTGCCTTTCGTCGGATAACGCTGGTACTGCTGCTTTTTGCAGTGCGTTGATTTTTCCGGCTCTGAGGTGTATGATAACAGGGAAGAGAGATCCCATATGGAGAAACGACTGTGAAAAAACTGAAAGAACGATACAACAACGCCCGTTTTCGTACAAAGCTTCTGCTGATTTTCGGCGTTACGTCCCTGCTTCCGCTTCTGATTATTCTGATCATCTCCTCCCGGCTGAATACCCGCAATATGACGGCCAAAGTAGATGAACTGATGCTTATGAACTTAAAACAGATTGCGGAGCGGGTGAATCTGAACCTGGAGGTCTATACCAATGTTCTGTACCAGATTTATCAGGATGAAGAGATTACGGAAAACATCAAGGTTCTGCTGGAGGACTCGGATACCGGATATGCGGCGGCCTATAACCGGATCAATGACCGGCTGAAGCAGTACAATACGACGGAATCCGGCGTCCGCTGCACCAGCGTAATCTGTGCGGACGGAACTTCCGTGGTCTACGATTTTGGCACGGGGTCCTCCATTGACCATCTGTGGAAAAATTATAAAGACCTGCGCATGACAGAGCCGTATCAGGAGGCTGAGGGACAGCCGGGGATGGTGATTACGTCTACCATGGCGTTTAAGGAGCGGGAGGGTTCCAGGCAGGAATGGTTCAGGCATTATTTTCATATTGCCAAACGGGTTTTCGATCTGGAAAACCTGGAGGCGGGAAGCATTGCCACCATCGTCATGTCGGTGGATGTGGAGGCGCTGAACCGGATCTGCAACGCCGGAGAGACGGAGACCGGTATCAATTTTATCATGGATCCGGACGGCAGGTGCATTTCTTATCCGGATGAGGATTTCTCGGGACTGAAAAAGAAGGATAGCCTTTCCATTGAAGAATTTGTGAATCTGTCCGGTTTTATGGAGAACCGGGACATCTCCGTGACCTCATATGAAGATCCGGTGACGGGATGGATTTTTTATAACGCTTATGATCGGGAGTACATCCTGCGGGACGTGGCCCGTTCCCAACGGCTGTATATTGCCATCGGCGCTCTGGCGATTCTGGCTTCTGCAGCGGCGATCCTGGGTCTGGTCCGTCAGATCAACCGTTCGGTGGATGAGGTGATGTGCGGGATCCGGCGGGTGCAGGGCGGCGACATGGACACGCAGGTCAGGGTGGTCTGCCGGGATGAGATCGGCAGGATCGCGGAAAACTTTAACCAGATGACCGTGCAGGTGAAGAACCTCATAAAGGAAGTGAAGTCGGCGACGGACCGGCAGAAGAATGCGGAGATCCGCGCGCTGGAGGCACAGATCAATCCGCATTTCCTGTACAATACACTGGATTCCATCAACTGGATGGCCATTGAGAAAGAAGAGTATGAGATCAGCCGGATGATCCGCAATCTGGGAATTATTCTCAGGTACAGCGTGGACAAGAGCAATTCCATTGTGGAGATCCGGATGGTGGAGGAATGGCTGGAACGCTACATCAGCCTTCACCAGATGCGGTTTGAACATGTATTTTCCTATCAGATCCATGTGGAGGAGGCGGCAAGAGACAGGAAGATCCATAAGCTTCTTCTGCAGCCGTTTGTGGAGAATGCCGTTCTGCATGGACTCAAAGACAAGGAGGGCGGCGGACTTCTCTATGTGGACATCGGGTTGTCAGAGGATGGAGAAACGCTGCATATCATCATAGAGGACAATGGAAAAGGGATGAGCAGGGAACTGCAGGAGCATTATAATGATCCGGAAAAAGCGGTTGCGGACGATGGGAGAAGCATCGGTCTGCACAACGTATTTTCCAGGATCCGGATGTACTATGGGGAACGGGCATCCTGGAACATCAAAAGTATCGAGGGCATGGGGATGGTCATTACCATCAAAGTGCCGGTGATCGGACAGGAAACAGTATGAGAATCTTGGTAGTGGAAGATGAAGTGAAGATCAGGAAGGGGATTGCCAGTCTGATCAACCGGCATACGGAACACACCGTGATCGGGGAAGCAAAAAACGGTGTGGAGGGATATGAGATGGCGCTCCGGCATCTGCCGGAGGTAGTGATCACGGATATCCGAATGCCGGAAATGGACGGGCTTCAGATGATGCAGAAGCTTCAGGAGAAGGGAGGCCCCTGGCACTTTGTGATACTGAGCGGTTATTCGGAGTTCGAGTATGCCAAGCAGGCACTGCGCTGCGGAGCGGAGGACTATCTTCTGAAGCCGCTGGCGCCGGAGGATGTGACAGGGCTTCTTTCGTCCATACAGGAGAAGATCGAGGCAGAGTCCAGGAAGACCCGGGGAATGCCGGAAAAAAAGCTTCGGGATTATCTGATCGAAAATGATCTGGGAAGCGCAGGAGAACTGGCGGCGACATGCGGATGTGCAGAAGACGGGGCGTTCCGGCTTGTGTGTGCCTATACGGGAAATGCCGGACAGGAAGACAGAGAGGTCTGCCTGGACCGCTTTCAGAAACTGAAGCAGATGTTTCCGGAACAGAAGATTTATTTTTTCTTTACGGAGAGTACAGGAGAATTTATCTGTTTTCTGGAAGACCAAAACTGGGATCAGATCCGGAAGGAACTGGAAGAGAAACTGCTGGGGAGAAAACTGTCCGGCGGGCCCTGGGCGTGGACGGTCGGCCGTGCGGAGGGTCTGACAGAACTGAAAGAAGTATATGAGGATCTGAAAAACCGGTATGCATACGGACTGGTTCTCGGATATGGCGCATTTCTTACCCAAGAGCGTACAGAGACCTTTTCGCCGGAGGACTGGCAGTATCCCAAGATTGAGGAGAGCAGGCTTCAGAAAGCGTTTTACAAAGAAGACCGGGAGGCGTTCAAAAAAGCGGCGGACCGTTTTTTTCAGGAGCTTTCCATGGCACGGATCCTGCCTGGACAGATCCGGGAAAGCTGTATGAAAATGGTGAATTTTCTCACAGGAATGGCCCAGGAACATCACAGGGGCATTTACGAGCAGCTTCAGAACCTGCATGTGGTCCGGCAGATCGGCAGGGCAGTGACCTTTCAGGAACTTACCAACATTTTCTCAGAGGTCGTGGATGCCTTCCTTCAGCATATGGGGCAGTGTGAGGATATCAGTAATTATACGATCAAGCGGACCATCGATTATATCCGTATGCACTATCCGGAGAGCATTTCCCTGGAAGGGGTTGCGGCCAGGCTGGACATTACGCCGGAATACTTAAGTACGCTGTTCAATCGGGAGATGGGAGAAAATTTTACCGTGTTTCTGAAAAAGTTCCGGATCAGCCATGCCAGGCGGCTGCTGAAAGGAACAGACAAAAAGATCTATGAGATCGCGCAGGATGTGGGCTATGCAGATCCGAAATATTTCAACAGAGTGTTTAAGGAAGTGGAGGGTGTTTCGCCTGGAGACTACAGAAGCCTGCATCGATGAAGTTGTCAAATGGCTGGAGGCGGTGGGATTTTCTCTGGCATACTGTCCGGACGGGGAGCTGGAACGTACGGCGGATGAAGTCATCGACCTGATCGCCAGGGCGCAGCAGGAGGACGGCTATATTAATACTTATTTTACCATCAACGATCCAAAGAAAAGGTGGACCAACCTGTGTGAAGGCCATGAACTCTACACGGCGGGGCATCTGATGGAAGCGGCAGCGGCCTATTATCAGGGGACGGGGAAGCGGAAATTTCTGGACTGCATGTGCCGTTTTGCGGACCTGATCTGTGATACGTTCGGTACGGAGGACGGAAAAAATCATGGTTATCCGGGTCACCAGGAGGTAGAGATCGGTCTGATCAAGCTGTACCGTCTGACCGGCGAGCGGCGATATCTGGATCAGGCAAAATATTTTATCGATGCCAGAGGCGTGGGAGAAAACTGTTTCCTGAAAGAAATGGCGGCGCCGGGCTATCAGATGATCTTTCCGGAATTTCACGACTATGATCCGCGTTATTCCCAGTCCCATCTGCCGGTTAGAGAGCAGGACACGGCGGAAGGGCATGCGGTGCGCGCGGTCTACATGTACTGTGCCATGGCGGATCTGGCGTATGAATATAAGGATCATGAGCTCATGGCCGCCTGCGAGCGGATCTGGGACAATATTACGAAAAAGCGCATGTACATCACCGGGGGCATCGGCTCGTCCGGGATTCTGGAGCGCTTTACGACAGACTATGATCTTCCGAACGAATACAATTATTCAGAGACATGCGCCTCGATCGGTCTGGCGCTCTTTGGCCTTCGCATGGCGCAGATCACCGGACAGGCTTCGTACATGGATGTGGTGGAGCGCGCCCTGTACAATACGGTTCTGGCCGGTATCTCTCTGGACGGCAGGAGTTTCTTTTATGTGAACCCTTTGGAGGTATGGCCGGATGCCTGCATGGACCGGACATCCAAAGAACATGTAAAACCGGTTCGCCGGAAATGGTTCGGAGTCGCGTGCTGTCCGCCCAATATTGCAAGGACTCTGGCTTCCCTTGGGCAGTATATCTACAGCTGGAACCGGAAGGAAAAAGAATTTTATGTTAATCTTTTTGTATCCGGGGAGGCGGAGCCTGAGACGGAAGAGGGCTCCATGAAAATCCATATGAAGACGGAATTTCCGTGGCAAAACAGGATAACGCTTCAGGTATCCGGCGTTCCGAAGGGCGGAATCCGGCTTATGGTCCGTATTCCTGATTATGCGGAAGGATTCCGCATCCTGAAAGAAGGCGCGGGAGAAGTGCGCTATGAGAACCGGAAAGGCTATGCGTCTGTAACGGTGGAAGGAGACGGAACGTATGAGATCTCTTTTGAGGCGCCGCCGCAGTTTGTAAGGGCGGATCCGAGAGTCCGGGCGGATGCAGGCAGGACTGCCATGATTCGGGGACCGCTGGTCTACTGTCTGGAGGAGACGGATAATGGAGAAAATCTGTCTGCTCTCTGTGCAGATACGGATCAGGAAATCACGGAAGAAAAGAGCGATCTGTTCGGCGGCTCTGTGATCCTCCGCGCAAGGGGAGAACGTGTGGTGCAGGCGTCCTGGAAGGGCGGACTCTACAGCACCGAAAAACCGGAGCGTGAACCGGTGACACTGACGGCCGTTCCCTATGCCTTCTGGAATAACCGCGGGCCCGGCGAGATGGCGGTGTGGATCAGAGAACTTTGAACACGGTCCTGCTTTCAGCCGGCTGTGTACAGTGTTACTGCTCACTCTTTGACTTCCCGGATGCCCGCCATGAGTATCTGTTCCTTCCAGACAGGCGATCAGGACTCTCCCCACTGCGTGGGTCCCCCCTCATCGCAAATCCCGCTTGCGCTTAGTGAAGGGCAGCAGCGGTACTAAGGCGCGAAAATACCGCGC
>ERZ778514.512-NODE-512-length-35578-cov-17.794330_pt1 | contig 35578 bp, 43 predicted proteins | sample MGYA00510344_ERZ778514 | MGnify/ENA primary metagenome ERZ778514 (study PRJEB29527, sample SAMN07138968) | mouse gut metagenome | material: feces | host: mouse | place: China:Nanjing | collected 2016-01-25 ...
TCAGTTAGCGGCTTAGCCTAGGATGAACAACCTCAAATTTTACCGAATCATTGTCTTGAGAATTAGCGGTCTTTTGTGGTGCCACCAAACTTCACGATATGCTTGCCAGAATTGAAACGGCAGTGAAAAGCGAGGTCGAGGGTACGCACTTTGACCGCAAAAATGTCAAGGCCGCTATTATGGCTATCGACAATCCTAAGAAAGCCGAGGCCAAGATAAAAGCGTAGAAGGCAGAGGAAGATCCCCGGCAAAAAGAGGAACAGGAAAAAGCGAATGCTGAAAGGATTCAACGAGAAAAAGAGGATGCCGCCCGCGCGAATATATGGAATTTCCTCAATCAGTTTGTCGATGACATAAAATCCGGCAAACAACTCAATGGCAACAACCGATACACTGCCGGAAGTTGTAAGGCATGTAGTAGTTTCCGAAAACTGTTTAACGGATTCGACCCACGCCACAAATTGACATGGGCAGATGTTGACCGCTCGTTGGTGACGAAATTTCTCGACCACCTTCAGAAGCTCGACTACATGGGTAGCTCAGTCAACAAATACCTTGTTTCATTCCGCGCTATGGTGGGCTACGCATACGAAGACGGACTGCACAACAACGACCGTGCATTAAGCTGCTTTTCCAAACGTAAAGTGGAGGAAAGCGACAAGGCTGCTGAAATCTATGTCACTGAGACGGAGTTGCAGGCATTGGCTGAAATGGAGCTGACCGGATTGAAAGACCAAGTGCGAGATATTTTTCTCGTTGGTTGTTATACCTGTCAGCGCGTAAGCGATTACAATAATATCCAGCCGGAAGATTTTACGACAACAGTGAAAGGCACACCGATTATCCGTCTTGCTCAGCAGAAGACTCGCAACGAGGTGAAAATCCCGATAATAAATCCCAACCTCAAAGCTATCTGCGAGAAATACAGCTATCTGCTTCCTTCGGTGGTTGACCAGATTCTTAACCGCTATATCAAGGAGATACTTAAAGACCTCTCCGAAAGCGTGCCGACACTTGCTGTCAAGGTTCCGACAAAACTCACCATGAAACAGAAAGAGAGGGAGAAATCCGGAGAACTGGCAGTAGAGCGTAACGACAAAGGAGAGGTGATGATGCCGCGCTATGATTGTGTCACCACCCACACAGCCCGGCGCAGTGGCATTACAAATATGTATCTCTCCCACAAATTCACTATCGTCCAGATGATGCACGTAAGCGGACATAAAACGCAAAAGACCTTTATGGACTACATCAAACTTTCCTCCGACGAAATCGCCGACGATATCGACGCAATCGACAACGGAGAGAATGCTGTCATCTTGTTTTAAATATTAAATAATTGAAAAATATATTAAATACAGCTAATGAATTAGAAGAAATTGGGAATTAATAGCTTCCGTATTTAATTCGCTGATAATCAGCCACTTGCCTCTGTCATGCTTATGCCTGTCTTTTACTTTAGTAAAAGACAGGCATAAGCATGACTCAATCAAAAGTTTGTAATGTCGCTTTTTTATTTTAACTTTGCGTTAAAATATGAGCAATGATTAATTTCGACGGCTACCACGGAACTGATAATGCTCATGTTAGGAGTATATTGACAACGGGGTTTAATCTGTCTGTTAATAATTCGCATTGGCTTGGAGATGGAATTTATTTTTTCGTAAAAGGAAAAAGTAATTATCCCGAAACGCAAGCTGAACAATGGGCAATATTACAAGCTTGGGATAAGGTTTCTCAATCAAACAAATATGACCATTTTAGCGTTTTAAAGGCGGAAATATCAGTAGAAGAATCGAACATACTTGATTTAACAGAGCCAAATGGTCTTGAAATCTTCGAATACATTAAACGCAAAAGTGCGGAAAAGATTAGACGTATGAGAAGTGTAAAGATTATCGATGGTTATTTGATAAATCTAGGAAGAAAGGAAATGGGACTACCATTTGATGTCGTAAAAGGAGATGTCTTCATAAAACTCACCAAAGAAGAACGACGTTTCCAATTCCAATCAAGGTTCCCTAATTCTACGATTTGCGCAGTTTATAACCCGGATTGTATTTCTAACATATCGAACATTAAAACAGGACGAATATGAAACTAGAAGACATAAAAGCAACTGTAGATTCCTATTTTGATAGCATTTCAGAAGAGGATTTCTTTGATTTGCTAACCAATGAATATCATATGCCTATTGTATATGATATTGATTTGTCCCCATTGAAGTCTGATATTGGCTATGGAAATGCTTTGGAGGAACTTGATAACATCACTTATGAACCTATACAAACAAAAGATTTGTTCATAAACGAAATCGTTAAAGTGGTCCCGCCAAATAATACGTATGAGTTTGTGAGCAATGATGACTCATGTTTCTCTTACTCATTGTCATTTGCTGCATAGTTATGAAAATCCAATTAAAAGAATGGAGGGTTAAAGATCTTGTTTTAACATCAAAACAAGAAAGTTCGTTCTCTGAAAGTAATGATAATAAATTTCAATTGTCTTTTGGACATGCGTTGTACCCAGATAATCCGCAAGAATTTATTATCGGATTTAAGATTGGGATAAATGAGACCATGTTTAGCATTGCCTTGGAAATGGCATTTATTTTTGAAACGGATTCTAAAATTGATGAGAATTTTAAAGACTCATCCTTTCTTAAAATTAATGCCCCAGCAATTGCATTTCCATACATTAGAGCATATATCTCAAATCTAACCCTCCAATCAGGTTACGATTCAATTATTTTGCCTTCTATTAATTTTGTTTCTTTAAACGAAAAGAACAAATAAAAGCAAGTAACATAAAAGTAAGTCGTGTCAAATTAATTTGGTGCGACCTTACTTTTTCATCTATGATTTTTTCTTTTGCCCAGCTATATATACATCGGTTTAGTTTATCGGGCATATATAGTGCCCGAACCAAACCAAAATCGATGCTTATAAAAAGATAAGCAGGCACGGTTAGCCGTTTTGTTGCCGATTTTTTGTAATTTTGCATCTTGGAATGGCGGCGTAATAGGCTGTCATTGAATATGGATACAAAGAAACTCCTACATAGATACCCATTACTGATAATGCTTGTTGCGTTTATCGTGGCAAGTTTGGCTGTGTCGTGTGGTAGCAATCCAGAAATAGACCGTCAGTTGACCAAGGCGGAGGAAATTATGGAGCAACACCCTGATTCAGCCTATATGCTGTTGAATGGTATTATTGTGTTCTTTACCGGATACTGTTTTCCTCGAATCTTTTCGCGCATGATTGTAGACTACAAATCGGAGTATCCCGATGTGCCCGAAAAATATGTTATCCAAATCTGCCGGGGAAAACTGATGAAAAGGTACTCATTAAATATCGCAACCGGCTGTTTTCTTGCAAGTCTGTTTATCTGTATCGGAAAACGTCCTCCGGTTATCGTCTGGTATCTTGTTGCAATCGGAACACTGTCCTTGATGGCATACATACAATATGGGCAAAAATATAAGAATCTATAATCACAAAACGCTATAAATATGAGACCAATATTCATTTTCATTATCACTCTGTTCAGTACTTTGTGTGCATTTGCACAGACAGAAACTCCTGACAGCGTGAAGGCACGGGAACTTAACGAAGTTGTGGTTGAGGCTCAGATGCAGCGTACCTCTCCCAATGTCACCACCTATTATCCTGACAGGAACAGCAAGCGTACTGCACAGAATGCAATAGATCTTCTTAGCAGTATGGCTATACCTCAGATAAACGTAAATCCGATTGGAGGCACAGTGACGACACCAAGCGGTGACGAAGTGTCAATTTATATTGACATGGAGCCGGCTACGCAAGAGGAAAAAGATGCCTTACGCCCGGAGGACGTCAAAAAAGTGGAATATTTTGTTTTTCCAACCGATCCGCGTTTCAACCATGCCAAATATGTGATAAACATCACATTGAAGCATTATAATTACGGAGGATATGCCAAGGTATCCGGTACCGGCAACATAATGGCAGGTTCCGGCAGTGGCGTTGCTTACGCAAAGATGTCATACAAGCGCATGACATACGACATTAGCGTGAACGATAAATACACCGACCGTCATCACACGGGGAATGAGCAAACACAGGTGTTTCGATTTCCCGATAATAATGGCGAAATCAATGAAATAACCCGCAGTAATCTACTTGACGGCAGCCGCTTTCAGCAAAATCAATTCGGAGCCTCGTTCCGAGCCAAATACACATCTGACAAGGCTGTAATCTCCAACAGTTTCTTTTTCACTGCACTAAACACTCCTAACAGTTCTTATAACGGTAAACTGGTGTTTTCTTCAGATGCGTTTGGCAACAGCGACTACACAAACTCGTTAAACTCGACATATCTCTATCCTCGGTGGAGAGGTAATTATTACTTTGACTTAGGCAACGGATTCAAGCTAAATGCCATCCCTTCATTCTTCTATCAGCACACTGAGTCAGACCGCAGATATGCCTCAGACAATACTGATATTAGAACTGACGCAACAGAGGATGCAGTAACCGGAGAATTGCATATACAGCTTAACAAGTCTTTTTGACAGATACCACACTCTTGACGTTAACATATTGGGCATTTATTATAATAATCGAGTGAAATACACAGGTAATACTGTGGCCACACCGGAATTCAACCAGTTCGCTTATGGCGGCATTGTCGGATACACTTTCTCAAAAGATAGTTTTTACGGACAGTTGTCAGCAGGTGTTGCCGGAGAGTCCAACAAAATCAGCGGAGTGCGTACAAATAGTTTTATTCCTCTTGTAAATCTTAACACCCAGTATGCCTTTAATCAAAAAAATCAGATCAGTCTCTCGGCTATGCTGAATATACGCCCTGTTGAGGCATCTGAAAAAACACCTGACATAATTCAGGAGAATGAACTGCTGTACAAGACAGGTAATCTTCATCTGAAAAATGTGAAAGTAAGTAAGGTCACTCTTGATTACACTTGGCTACCCAACAATAAGTTTTCATTGTCGGCATTTACAGGCTGGAGTAGAGATTTCAACCGCATAGTGCCTGTTTTCACACCAGATGGTCCAGACGGTCTGATGATTCGCACTTTGGAAAATGACGGATATTATCAGAATTTCTATTTCGGCACTTCACTTACTGCCAAATTACTCAACCGCTCGCTGGTGCTTCGAGCAACGCCGCAGATGTGGTTCGAGAAAGTAACAGGAATATATGCCTATACGAACAGTTATCTGTCGCTTTCACTCAACGCTACTTATTATCTCGGTAAATTCTATGCCTCGGCGTATTATTCACCTGCTTTCAGAGAATTGGTATCACAAAGCCTTACGGCAACTTCGGTTAAGCGTAAGGCTCATTATCAACTGAAAATTGGCTGGAGCAACGGCTCATGGAATTTTACCGCTGCTGCTGTAAATATTTTCCGTCGCAACTGGGAGGCAGAGACATCAAGACTAGAAAGTAAATGGTTTGACCAATATACTACCGAATACAGTGCGTCAAGCCATCAGTTTGTAAGCCTTACCGCAAGCTACACATTCGGTTTTGGAAAGAAAGTTCGGCGTGGTGATGAAATTCAGACCATGTAAGCAGGAAGCTCAGCTATTATGAAATGAGAGCAACAGCTTAATCATATATATAAAGACGAGGCTGTGTCGTAATTCAAGTTTATGAGCCACTCTTTTTAGGGTAATTTCGTAAAAAGTCACCTTTGTTTTATACTACGGTGCGTCCCTCCCGGGCTTATGCTGTAATGGCGTCGGATTGCCGGGGTCTCCGCCCGCTCCGCGGTCTGCGAACCCCGGTTAATCACAGACTCGAGCCTCCGGCTCTCTGTGGGGGAGAGGGTAGGTGGGCGGTAACGGGGCGGGGGCGTCCCGCCCCCGTGGGTGTCTCCGGGGGAGGATGGTAGGGCTGTGTGGGTGAAATGTCAGTAAGGTCGTTAGGGTCGTTAAGGTCGTTAAGGATGGGTGAGGGTGGTGTAAATCGGCGGCCTGCGGAAGCTTTTTTTTGAGGATAATCTGTTTGCTGTATCTTGCTGTGAATTTAAAACAACAAGTATTGATGGCTTCGATTAAAGTAAAGTTCAGGCCCTCGACTGTCGCCGGTCACGAGGGGGCAATCTATTATCAGATTATTCATGAGAGGAGGGTGCGGCAGCTTCTTTCGGGTTATAGGATATTTCAATGGGAGTGGGATGAGTCGCGCTCATGTGTGACTGCTGCTCAGGGATGTGAGCGCATGGAGTTCATTCGCTCGATCCGTGAGTGCATACGCAGGGATGTGGAGAGGTTGAATAGAATTGACAAGAGGCTTGATGACAGTGTGATGTCATATACAACCGATGATGTTGTCGACGAGTTTAACCGTTATGCGCAAGAGTGCACTCTGTTTAATTTCATGGAGGGTGTGATTGTGAAGCTCAGGCAGAACGGTAAGGTCAGAACTTCGGAGACATATAGGGCGACGCTCAACAGTTTCAGGAATTTTCTGGCGGAGTATGTCTCGAAGGATGATTTCCGTGGGCGTGAGGATATTATGCTTGATTGTCTGGATTGCGAGATAATGGAGGCGTATGAGGCGTGGCATAGGGGTCGCGGTGTCACTCCCAACACGATATCTTTCTATACAAGGATACTTCGAGCGGTCTATAACCGTGCGGTCGAACAGGGTGTTATCGATAACCGCAATCCGTTCAGGCATGTCTATACGGGTGTTGACAAGACTGTCAAGAGGGCGTTGCCTCTTTCGGCGATGAAGAAAATCAAGGCACTGGATCTGTCGTCAATGCCTTCGCTTGACTATGCCCGTGATATGTTTCTTATGAGTTTTTATCTCCGGGGCATGAGTTTTGTCGATATGGCATTTCTGAAAAAGAGTAATCTCAAAAACGGGAGTGTGACTTATCGGCGCCGCAAAACGGGTCAGCAATTGATAATCGGTTGGACAAAAGAGATGCAGATGATACTTGACAAGTATCCTGAAAACGCTACGGATTATCTTCTTCCGATCATACGCAACCGCGGCACCAATGAGCGATGCACTTACCGCAATATGGGCTATAACATCAATCATAATCTCAAAACGGTTGCCGGAATGGTCGGAGTCACAATTCCTCTGACTCTCTATGTTGCGCGCCACAGCTGGGCTTCTGCTGCCAAAGCAAAGGGCATCCCTTTGTCTGTTATAAGCGAAGGGATGGGACATGACTCGGAAGCAACGACTCAAATCTATCTCGCCAGTCTCGACACCTCCGTCGTTGACCGCGCCAACACTGTTATCTTAAAGAGCCTTTAGCAATGACCCTGATTTCACATGCGGAGATCAGGGTTTAATTGTTTAGTAATTATACAAATCTCTTATTTAGAGACACTTATTGTTTGCAAATATATGAATAATTCTTAAAATACAGCTTATTTCGGTCCAAAAAAAATAAATCTTTCAGAAAAATCATTCCGGTAAAGCAATTTTGTTTGGTAAAAACATTTAGAGAATGACGTTAATATTCATAAAATAAATGATTTATAAACATTCAAAATCTCTAAATAAGAGATACTTCAATAAATATCAAATCATTATTTTTTTATGAATGTTAAAAGTAGATTCTGCTCATTATTACTGATTCTTGTTGGTCTGTGCTGTTCTTTTGCGGCAGACGGTAAGGATAAAAATTCTGTGCCTAATTATGAGATTTCCGGAGCCGGGACAGGTAGTCAAGGCTCGTATCTTGTTAGTGTTACTGTGATTTCTAAGAAGAATAATCCTAATGATGATGTTTTTAAACGTGCTGCAGTTCATGGTGTGCTGTTCAGGGGATTTTCAAATACGGAGCATAGGCAGATGCAGAAGCCATTGGCGGGAAATGCCTCTAATGAAGCGCAGCATGCGGACTTTTACCAGGAATTCTTTTCGGAAACGGGCAATGCCGGCAATTATGCTTCAATCGTTGACAGTTCACGCAAGGTGGTAAAATCAGGGAAAGATTATCGAGTGACGGTAACGGTCAGTGTAAGCAAGGAGGAGTTGCGAAGTTATCTTGAGTCATTGGGAATATTGAGAGGGTTGAATACCATATTCTGATATAAATGCATTCTAAAAATTAAATCATTATTAATTCATTAAGTAAGATATGAAGGGAATAAAAACATTATACATTGTGATATTGTCAGTCTGTTTTCTGGGTGCTATATCTTGTAACACGCCAACTCAAATATCGTCAGATTATGCATATCTCGGCTTCACTACTGAATGTCTTGGAGTGGAATTGGACGGTTCGCAGACACTGCGTGTGTTCGGAAAAGGCAAAGACAAGGCTGATGCAATTGAGCAGGCGAAAAAAAATGCTGTCAGAGATGTGATTTTCATAGGTATCAATGCAGGTTCAGGTGAGTGCTTTCAGCGACCACTTATAAATGAGGTTAACGCACAGGAAAAGTATTCATATTACTTCAATCCATTCTTTAAAGATAAAGGTGATTATTCAGCATTTGTCAGATTGGACGAAAAGCGACAGTCTCGAATAAAAGCGGCAAATAATACACAGGAGAACTGGGGTGTTGTTGTAACGGTCGATCGTGCCGGTATTCAACAGAAACTTATAAATGACGGTATCATAAAACAATAAAATGAAACGGTTAAGTTTAATATCACTGTTTGTATGCATGATTGTAAATTCATACGGACAAGCAAAAAAGCCGACCGTAATGGTCATTCCGGGTGATACATGGTGTTCGTCCAACGGATATATGTCAAATTATGACATGCAGGGACGAAGTGTGAGCGTGCCAGATTATGAAAGAGCATTGCAGGAGGATATGGATCTCGTCAATGTCATAACGAAGATTGGTGAGCTGATGGCTGAAAGAGGGTTTCCTCTTAAAGATATGTCATCAGTAATACGGTCGATCAATCAGAATTCGGTCGAAGATGAAATGACGGTTTCATCACGCTCAGGAGCGTCAATGTCAGAAACGCCTCTTGACCGACTTTTAAACCGGGCAAAAGCTGATATAGCGGTCGAATTATCATGGAAAATAAATCAGAGCGGACCAAAGAACTCGGTAACATATACGTTGCGAGGAATTGATGCATATACAAACAAACAGATTGCAGCTGCCCAAGGCACAGGAAGCCCGTCATATTCTGCTGAAATTCCGGTGCTTCTTGAAGAAGCTGTTATTGAGCGTATGGATAATTTTACAGCTCAACTTCAGAAACATTTTGAGGATTTACGTGACAATGGCCGAGAAATAACGCTGAATATCCGTATGTTTGATGATGGTTCGGGGAAAAGTCTGGAGGATGAATACGGTGATTGTGAACTCTCAGAAGTTATAGATGACTGGATTGCGATGAATACAGTAAATCATCGATATAGTCTTACAGATGCGACAGAGAGTGTAATGCATTATGAACAGGTCAGAATTCCGTTGTATCGACAGAATGGAATGCCGATGGATACCCGGCATTTTGTGACAGAATTGAGGAAGTATCTGTCGAAGTCGCCCTATCAACTCAAGGCAAAGGTGATAACAAAAGGATTGGGGCATGCTGATTTAATAATTGAATGAAATGAAGAAGATAATATTTGGCATTATTATGTCTTATCTGATACCATCGGTATCTGTGGCTCAGAATTGTGATATTCCGATACGTGTTGTCTGCTCTCCACAGGCTGAAGATATCCCGGAAAATGCTTTGGAACTGCTTAATTCAAGATTGATTGCGGCTATTTCAAATGACGGAATTGTGGCATCATCATACGGACAGTTTATTTTAACGGCAAAATTTAATCATATAACTGAAGATGTTGTTGCCGGTCCGCCAAGGCAATTTGCCGTGCACTCATTTTTGACATTGTATATAGGAGAAGTTGAAGGTCAACAGATTTACAGTTCGAAAACGTTTGAACTGAGAGGAGTAGGAACTTCGTTGCAACGAGCCATTGTCAACAGTTTCCGACCGATAAATGCTCGAAATGCAGACTTTGAGCAGTTTGTCGAGGTCGGACGAAGCAAAATACTGACATATTTTAATAATAATTATGCCACAATTCTCGCGAGGGCGAACAAAGCTGCCGCCATGAAGAGGTTTGACGAGGCTCTTTATTATGCGTGCAGTATACCGGAATGCAGCACAGGTTATGAATCGGCGTCAGATGTTGTTATGAAAATTTTTCAGTCTTATATGGACAGCGATTCAGAGCTTTTATTCAACAAGGCCTACACAGCGTGGGTATCCTCGCCAAATGCAGAAGGAGCACGGATTGCATCAATGTATCTGTCACTTGTGGAGCCATCATCAGCAGTGTATTCAAAGAGCCGGCAACTTGCCGATGAAATAAAGAATACTGTCAGAGGAGACTATGAGTTTGATGTCAGAGAGAAATACAATGATGCTGTGTCAATAAAAAAAGCCTATATAGATGCCGCCCGTCAGATAGGTGTGGCCTATGGCAATGGGCAAAAAGAGACAACAACCAATCTGCTTTGGATAAAATAAGACTGAAAAATAATTTTGAAATGTTACTTGATACATGAAACAGACAATCATTACGCTGATTCTATTCTTACAAATTAATTTTGTGGCAAATGCACAAAATGTATCCAGCCCGGTTAAAAACGATAATGGCAAATGGGGATTGATCAGCACTGACGGAAGCTATGTCGTGAATCCCAAATATTCCGAAATGGAAGATATCGGGAATGGAAAATTCAGAGTCGCTTTAGGCGGAAAAGTAAAAGATGGAATTCTTGAGGGTGAGAAGTGGGGGATAATAAATCACGACGGCAGTGTCATTTTGAAAACTGATTATGATGAGATCGGGGATTTCATCAATGGCGTTGCCACACTGACGAAAGGAGGTAAAACTGGATTTGTCAATAGTGATTATAAGATTATATCAGAGCCTAAATATGATTTTGTAGGGACAATGAATTCCCAGGGATTTGTGTGGGTAAATTCAGGCGGGAAGCCGGATAGTCAGCATCTGGGATATATAGCAAAAGGAAAGTATGGCATAATCAATATCTCCGGGGATATTATCGTGTCCGTATCATATAATTCCATCGGATATATCAGTGAAAATAAAGCATATCATGACCAGTCAAAAATATATGGAGCAAAAAATGAACTTGAACGGCTTATGCTCGAATGCGGGTCGCAGTATGTATTGTGGGCGAAGCCGATCGAACTGAGACCGGGTTCGATGATACCAGAGTCAATAGGTTTTGCATTCTCGAATAAAGCAAATCTTACGCTCAACGGAATAACTGATACGGAAGGCAATGTGCTTGTTAAAGATGGTATATATCAACGATGTGCCATGCCTTCTGACGGATTGGCTCTTGTTCAGACAAAGAAAAACCAGATTGGATTTTATGACATCGAAGCAGATAAACTGATGATAGATCCGGCAATGCGATCAGCATTTTCATACAGTAACGATGTAGCCATCGGCATTGATAATAGGAATAAATGGGGGTTTTATGACAAAACTTTGACTCAAATGGGTCAAAGCTATGATTGGATATCTCCCCAGATCGGTTCGTTTTATCTGGTGCGTAGTGGAAATTTGATGTCATTGCTTGATGCGAAAAATCTGACGCCTGTTGTTTCGGGTAAACAATACATATTTCCTCCAATCAACGGACTTATGGCTTATAAGGATTCGGATACCGGCCTGTGGGGCTATCTGAATGAAAGCGGAGAAACTGTAATGACGCCACAATATAATTATGCGTACTCGTTTAATCATGGTGTCGCATGTGTCAAAAGCAAAAATGGTTGGGGAGTAGTGGATGCGGAGCTTAAGGAAATCATTCCGACAAAATGGGAGAATATTATCTTCCCGTCAACAGATGGTTTCAACAAGGTGTGGGTGGCAACCAATGCGGACAAGCAATCATATAGATGCTGGCATATCGGTACAAACGGATTTGCGTTTGACGGTTCATTCGATGATGCGTGGAATTTCAAACTTGTCGGAGAGACTGAGTTTGCAGTTGTCAAAGTCGGAGATAAATACGGTTTTGTTGATGAAAGCGGCAATATGGCAATACCAGTCGAGTATGACAGTAAGAAAATCGCGGAGTCAGCATTGTCATACAAGCTCAAACATGGTTTTGATAAATGGCAGCCAATACATTCGTATCGATTCGGTACAATATATATAAATAAACAAAAAGTCTATACAATAAAAGATACTCTTCCTGATGAAAACTGGGATTATTGATATCAAGAAATTAATAGCCAATATAGTAGTATTGGCGAGTGTGAGTCTGACAACGACCTCTGTAGCATCGGCGAGTGAAACAGATTCCGACCGTTCACGACGCAGTTCAATCTGCTCTATACTTGTCAAGCATGACGAGCAAAAATTTGCAGATGAAATAGAGCGACAGTTCAATCTTATTCCAATTCCTGACCGATTTAATGATCATAACCTGTCGGTGAGGGTAATCAATGCCGGAAATAAAAAAATAGAGGGAGCTTTACTTGATGAATTCATTAATAACAATAAGGTGGCTTCCCGTCTGGTCGGAAAGTGGTTTGATAGGAATATACTTACCGGAGAGTGCTCGCTTGATACGGTCAAGGCACGAGGTCTGTATGACGCGTTAGTATTTGACCGGGAACTATCGATGCGGTCAGCGCGCGGACTCGCGATGCTTGAGGATGCCGGAGAGGATCTGATCGGAAATACATTCCTGCTTCTTAATGAGGTCAATTATGTGGACAAAAGTAAAAGATCAGCCGTTTGGGCGTCGATTGGCAGTGTCGCGATGGGTGCTCTTATGGCAGCCGGAGGTGCAAGCGGCTCGGAGATATCAACAACTATGCAGAATACGGCTGCCATTATCAGTTCGTATAAAGGTTTTGCCGTTAAAATCAGAACCCGCTTATACAGGCTTGTCTGGGATTTAGACCGATCCACACGCTTTTATAATGAATGTTTTGCCTCAACAGAAGATAAGAATAAAATGTTGGCTTTTGAGAATATGCGTCCGGATTTTCGTCTTGAATATGTCGGAGAAGTTGTATCAAAAGGAGGGCGGACATCTTTTCTTGGAATTAGGGAAGAAGAGCCGGAACTTATGGTTAGGAAAGCGTGTGCCCGAGCCATTGATGAAAATATCGCGGATTTGCAACATCGTTTTGAACCGTTTAGAATCAAGATTCCGATTTCATCAGTAGAACCTTCGATAACGGCGCGAATCGGGAAGAAAGAGGGGGTAACCGCATCATCTAAATTTGAAGTATTGGAGGTAAGAGAAAAAAATGGGAAGATAGAATATCATCGTGTAGGGACAGTAAAACCGGTGGCTTCTCAGATATGGGATAACCGGTTTATGGCTGACAGTGAAGGCGGGATAGATGCAGGTTATGGTGCTACAAAGTTTGTAAAAACAAGTGGCGGTGATTTTTATCCGGGAATGCTTCTGAGAGAAATAGACTAATTAATAATTTTTTTAAATTACTTTATCATGAAACAGGTTTTCAAACTATTTTTAGTGATATTGTCAGTTACTTTTTTTGCGGGTGACAGTATCGGACAAACTCCGGGTAAGATTTATCAGCTTGGAGATACTGTAAATATTGACGGATTGTCGTGTCTTGTATATAAACTGGATGAAACAGGAATGCACGGAACGGCATTGTCTCCATTTGCAAAAACTACAGAAAAACTCGAAAAGGAAAAGAAAAAAACTATCAAGAGTTTTGAAAAAGCAATAAAAAAAGGAAAAGCTACTCAGGAGGAATTGGATGAATGGCTTGCCAATTTCGATAGTCAGGTAAAGATACCTATAATAACAAAAAGAAAAGGGACGAAAGGATTGGTATATGAAGTTGATGCCTGGTCGGAAAAAGCTCCGCAAGGATGGCGAATACCGACATCACGAGATGTTGAAGATCTGACGACTTTCATTTGTGGCGGTCTTGGCAAAAGCAATGGCGTGAATGTTTCGGTTATTAGAAAAGTGAATGGCCTGACTGCAGATCAGTTTGCTCGTAGCAATTTAGTTAGTGCCGTATTTTACGGAATGATAGTTTCCGATAGTAATAATCCCGCAGATGTTAAATTCTTACAGCGGTTTACTCAAACACTAACTATGAAGGAGTGGTTTGAACTGAAAGATACATATACAGGAAAAGAATTAACATTTGCGGTAAAAGATTTCTGACGATCTTACTATCTGCTGTGTTGACACCAGGAGAGCAGAGTGATTGGACTTAAGTCTGATCTCTCTGCTCTTTTGGTGATATGGGGTGGGTGGTTATAGATTTTAGTTGTTTTGGGTCGATTTGTTGGGATGTGTTTGTGGAATGGCGGATTTTGTGTATATTTGTAGGTGGATTGCATGTTTTTTTGTGGCCATGTTTATTTTTGTTTTATTTTTTCTGAAGGAGATTTTTGAATGGGCCTTTTTCTTTTTGCTCTGGGTGTGCTTGTGGCGGGGTATTTTGTGTATGGTGCGTTGGTGGAACGGGTGTTTTCGGTTGACGGGGGGCGTGTAACTCCGGCGGGTGCGCATCCTGACGGTGTGGATTATATTCCGCTTCCGACGTGGAAGGTGTTTCTTATTCAATTTCTCAATATTGCTGGTATCGGTCCGATTTTCGGGGCGATAATGGGGGTGATGTATGGTCCGGCGGCTTTTCTGTGGATTGCTCTGGGTACGATTTTCGGGGGAGCTGTGCATGATTTTATTTCGGCGATGGTTTCGCTCCGCAATGACGGGAGGTCGCTTCCGCAGATTGTTGGTATGGAGCTTGGCCGGAGGGTGCAGGGTGCGATGGGTGTTTTCACGGTGTTTCTGCTTATAATGGTTGTGGCGGTGTTTGTCACTACGCCGGCGGGGCTTCTTGCGTCGCTGACGCCGGAGCATCTGTCGGTCAAGTTTTGGACGGTTGTGATTTTCGGGTATTATGTTCTTGCGACGTTGCTTCCTGTTGACAAGCTGATAGGGCGTCTGTATCCGGTGTTCGGGCTTGCGTTGCTTGTGATGGGGGGTGGTATACTGGGGTATCTGCTTTTCAGCGGTGTTGAAATTCCGGCGGATATTTCGGGTGGTCTGACTAACCGGCGTCCTGATCCGGATGGTTCGCCTTTGTTTCCGATGATGTTTGTGTCGATTGCGTGTGGCGCGATTTCGGGTTTTCATGCTACGCAGTCGCCGATGATGGCGCGTTGTCTGAAGAGTGAGCGGATGGCTCGCCGGGTGTTTTACGGGGCTATGGTGGCGGAGGGTGTTGTGGCGCTTGTGTGGGCTGCTGCCGCGATTGCGTTCTGTGGCTCGTATGCGGCTGTGGGTGAGTATGTGCAGTCGCACGGCGGGGGTGCGGGTGCGCTTGTAAATGCGATTTGCAATAATTGGCTTGGTGTGGCGGGTGGATTGTTTGCGATATTGGGGGTGATTGCGGCTCCGATCACTACGGGTGACACGGCGATGCGTTCGGCTCGTCTGATTATCGCGGATACGTTTTCGATAAGTCAGAGCGGGGTGTTGAGGCGTCTGCTTGTGACGCTTCCGATTATTGTGCTGTCGTTTGTGCTGATGCAGATTGATTTCGGCATATTGTGGCGTTATTTTGCGTGGAGCAATCAGACGCTTTCGGTTTTCACGCTGTGGGCTGTGACGGTGTATCTGGCTCGTCAGGGCAGATTTTTTTACATCACGCTTTTGCCTGCGCTGTTTATGACGATGGTGTGTGTGAGTTATATTTTGTTTGCGCCGTCGGGTGAGCCGAGGCCGGGGGCGGGGCTTCCGGTTGATGTTGCAGTGGCGGTTTCGGGTGTGGTGGCGATGGTGTTTCTGGCGTTGTTTGTGCGCTGGCGGCGTGGTTTGCCGGTCGGGGTTACGGATTGACGCTCAGTCGCCGCAGCTGTCGAGTCCGAGTTGCTCAAGTGAGTCGATGTCGGTGTCGGTGGTGTCGGCGCAGTGTGGTTTTGTTTTGTCGGTTATCATGGGAGTGGTGTTTTTGTGTCTGCAAAGATAGGAAAAAATGGCATAAAGTTACTGTATTAATCGGGGTGTTTGTTTTCGTGTGTATGAAAATGTGCCATTTTCAGGTGGAAATTTTGTAACTTTGCGGGTGAATAGTTTCTATTACAGGGTTTACAATCAATAAGGTAAGAAATGGGTAGTATTGTGTCAAGGTTGAAAGGGCAGTTGCGGAATGTGCCGCTGGGTCTGCTGTTGTGTCTGTGTGCGGCGCATTGCTGCAATGATATACTGCAGGCTGTGATTACGGCGCTGTATCCGATTCTGAAGAGTGATCTGGGTATGGATTTCGCGCAGATCGGTCTTGTGACGCTTGTGTATCAGTTGGCGGCGTCGCTGTTGCAGCCTGTGGTGGGTTATTTTTTTGACAGGTATCCTCGTCCGTACAGTCTGTGGATCGGCATGGGTTTTACGACGGTGGGTATATGTATGCTTGCGTTTGTGTCGGATTTCAATCTGTTGCTTCTGACGGTGGCTTTTGTTGGTGTGGGGTCGTCGATACTTCATCCGGAGGCGTCGCGGATTACGTCGGTGTGCAGCGGTGGCAAGCGTGGTCTTGCGCAGTCGGTCTTTCAGGTCGGGGGTAATTTCGGGAGTTCGGTGGGGCCTTTGCTTGTGGCGCTGATTGTGGCTCCGTTCAGCCGCACGTGTGTGCTTTGGTTTCTGGTTGTCTCGGCTGTGGCGTTTGCGGTGATGCGTCCGATTGTGAGATGGTTCGGTGTGTATATAGCGCAGCAGAAGTCGCTTGCGGCTCGTGTGGATCTTCGTCGCCCGATGCCTTTGAGCAAGGGCAGGACTGTGGCGACGGTGGCTGTGCTGATGGTGCTTATCATATCGAAGTATACGTTTATGGCGTGCATGACGAGCTATTATACGTTTTTTGTGATGGATGAGTTTGGTGTTGGGGTGTCGATGTCGCAGATATTGCTTTTTGTTTTTGTTGTGTCGACTGCGGCGGGCACGCTTGTTGGCGGTCCGTTTGGCGACAAGTACGGGCGTAAGGTGGTGATATGGGTTTCGATATTGGGTGCGGCTCCGTTTGCTTTGCTGTTGCCGCATGTGTCGCTGTGGGGGGCTGTGGCTTGCAGTTTTCTGGCGGGTTTCATGCTGTCGTCGGCTTTTCCGGCTATATTGCTTTATTCGCAGGAGCTTCTGCCGAATCATCTGGGTCTGGTGTCGGGTCTTTTCTTCGGTTTTGCGTTCGGCATCGGGGGTGTGGCGTCGGCGCTTATCGGCAATTTTGCGGATATGTATGGCATTGAGTCTGTGTTCAGGGGGTGCACTCTTGCTCCGTTGTTTGGCATCGCAGCGGTGTTTCTTCCCAATCTCAGGAAATGCTGAGGGGCGTTATCTCAATATTGATGAGGATATGCTTTTGTCGCTTTGAATGGGGTCGGAGGCTCTGACTTTTTTGCCGTAGCTGAAGGTGTATGTGACCGAGAGTGATATGCGGCGGTGGTAGTCGGAGCCGAATTGAGTGACGGTGCTGTCATACCATCGGGTGGCCAAAGTGTCTTTGCTGAGTTGCCATGATGACTGGAATGGGTTGACTACTGACAATTGCAGGTTCCAGCCGGCGTAGGCCCATCCGGCGGTCAGTGAATAGCTCATAGGCAGCTTCCGTAGAAAGGCGTTCTCTCCATCAACATAACTGTTGCCGGTATCGTAATAGGCATTGAAGAAGAATTTGCCAAGATAATAGTTGACATTCAGGCTTGCATTAAACGGGTAATGCGATATGCTGTTGCTTCCGGTTGTCTTATAGAGCAACAGTCTTGGAGAAATGGAAAAGGATAGCCTCCCATCCAGGAACTTTCCGGTAAGGCTTGCGCCGAACTGACCATGATTGTAATCGCCGTCGTTGTGATATTTCTTGAGCATCATTCCGCCCGGAGCATCGGGGGTGTAGACGGCAATCTGCCGGTTGGAGATGAGGAACATTGTAGCGTAAGCGGATAGCTGCCATTTGTTATTCGGAAGCCATGTGTAGCTGATGTTGGCGGAGGTGTTGCGCGAGCATTTCAGGTCAGGGTTGCCGGCGATATACATGAGCTCGGATTGCTGAATGATATTGGGGTTTTTCATTGTTGCGTCGGGCGAGAATGTGGCATACTGGAACCAGAGACTGAATGAGTTTTTAGGGTTGGGGGAGTATTGAATGTTTATGTGGGTAAAGGGGTAGCGGTCGTGCATTGTCTTTCCGTTGATATAGTTTGACTCGTAAGCATAGCCTCCGTCTATGCTTCCGGATATTTTATGATAATTCAATGACATGCCGACGGTTATTCCGGCGAAAGTCTGTCGGAAACGGTTGACAGCGTTGCTTGATCCGGTATAGTTGATTTTGGTGTGTCCACCACCGGATAAAACATTAGAGAATAATGTGAATTTATCTGACAATGATTTGTTGAACTGTATTGAGCCGCGCAAAAACCAAGAGTCTTCATCTGCAAGATTTTCGATAGATTCTGTTCCTGCGTAATAATTTGAGGATGTGTTGTTATTGGCAAATTCAGCCTGACAGTTTCCGTTTATTGACCATCCGCTGCCCAGCGCTGCATACAGTTCGCTATTCCAGCCGACGGCATTGTTTGCAGAAGGTGATTCTGTATGATATGTCGCTGATGGATACAGACTTGAAAAATTGACGTAACCTGACGTGTGGTTTATCGGAGTGTTGGTCCGACGGTATGAAACGAGATTGCGAAATGTGAAATTATCACTCTTGTTCCACGAAGCCCGCAATGCCGAGAATAAGCCGCGCTGATGTTTTTCCCCTGTCTCAGTAGCGCTCGTGCGTCTGATTGTTTCTGCCTCCAGCCGGTATGTTTCGTCAGAAACAGAGCCGATATGGGAGTTGTAGTCGTAGTCGCCCGACACCATGACATCGTATTCCATCTTGCGGCAGGCGAACTTAGAATACACCGCAGCCTCACCGCTGTGTATCATGAAGCGTTCTTTGCCGCTGAGTTTTGTGTAACCTCCATAAGAATAAGAATGAGTGATGAAATTAACAACGTGTTGTGCTCTCTGAAATCGCGGGTCTATCGGAAAGTCAAGATATTCCACTCGTTTCACGTCACTCGGATTCAGACCGCTGACATCTTCATTTGTCGCCGGATGAAAGTTTATAAAAAGGCTGACGCCCTGATTGTCGGCAGTCTTTACTGTTTCAGTTATCGGATTAACGCTTAACTGGGGGATGTTCATGCTTGACAGCAAGGAAACTCCGTCGGAGGCAGTCGATTTCTGATTGCCGGTAGGGAAATAAACGGTCTTTGTCGCGCTTGTGCGCTGAGCATCGGCTATGACGGTTATTTCGTCAAGTTGTTTTTCGGATATGGAGTCGGTGACTGCATTGTGTCCGTGTGCCATAAGTGGCAGCGCTGTCAGGGGTAGTAGTATATAGTGTTTCATGCCGCAAAGTTATCATCTGTTGTCTTAATGAATGCTTATGCTTTCTTATTTAGTCTTAATCTTGCTCTCGTGGTGATGGCCGATTGTAGGATAATTATTAATTTTGTGCTGATATGAAACATTTTAAGGTGATACTTGCGGTTATGCGCGTTGTGGTCACGCTGCTGTTTGCGGGCAACGTGATTTTTATGGTGCAGCTATATAATTCGATAAAAGAGCGTTATATAAGCGATGTCGAACAATGTCTGAGTCGGGCGGATCAGATTGAGATGGTGGACAGGATTGTTGAAGCCGGACTTACGGATGAAGATGATTTGGTGTTGATACAGATTGGATTGCAGAAATCGGATGTCGGCTCGACGATGAGTGTGGAGGAGTTGCGTGAGATGGATTATTCTCAGGGTTTCAGACGGGCGGACAAGCAGATTATGTCGATGATAGCGCAGCATCTCCATGATTATTACGGTGATCAGGCCGGGCTGGCTAATATCGCAAGGATGGAGGAGGCGTTTCGCCGCGATCTGAATTTTTCGGGTTATTATCCGGATGAGGTGTATATTTCAGGTCCGGACGAAGTGTCAGAGTATTCGTCGGATTTATGGGAGATAGAGTATAGGGTGAACGGTGAACTGACATATTATGCCTATATTTCTCCGCTAACAAAGAATATATTCGGCGAGATGAGCGGAGTAATAGTTACTTCCGCGCTTATAGCTATTGTGCTGACATTCGGGTTCTGGTATCTTCTCCATGTCATAAAGCGGTTGCGGACTATCGAGGAGATGAAGGATGATTTCACCAACAATATGACTCATGAACTCAAGACTCCGATAGCAATCGCGTATGCGGCCAATGATTCATTGCTGCAGTTTCCTGACCCGAAAGATGAGGAGCGGACGAGGAAGTATCTTTCGGCCGCTCTTGAACAATTGTCGAAACTTGCGGGGTTGGTTGAGAATATCCTTGCAATGAGTATGGAACGGCGGAAGCATCTTGTCATGGCGAAGGAGAGGGTAAATCTGCGAGAGATTTTAATGTCGGTTGTCGAACAGCAACGGTTGCGTGCGGACAAGGCGTGTGAGATAACACTGGATTGTCATGAAGATGTGACGGTGGAGGCTGACCCGATGCATTTTTCGAATGTCATAGGAAATCTGATTGACAACAGCATCAAGTATTCAGGAGATGTGGTCTCGATTGATATAAGGGCAGGCCGTGCGGGTGTGTCGGTCGCAGATAACGGGAATGGCATTCCGGCGAAGTCGCTGCCTGATATTTTCAATAAGTTCTATCGTGTGCCGCATGGGGACAGGAGTGATGTGCGGGGATATGGCATCGGTCTGTTTTATGTCAAATCGATTGTAGAGAAGCACGGGTGGAGTATAGAAGTGGAAAGCAGGGTAGGCAAGGGTAGTATATTCACTATAAAATTCGGAGAATAATGAGCAGGAATAACGAGTCAGAAGTCAGAGGAGGGAGAATATTGCTGGTGGAGGATGATGCCACTTTGTCAATGATTGTATCCGAGACTTTGCAGCGCGACGGTTTTGAGGTTGTAACGGCAAGCAACGGAGACGATGGTCTGCGGATGTTTGCCAGGCAAGGGGCGGACCTGATAGTGGCAGATGTCATGATGCCACGCATGGACGGGTTTGAGATGGGGCGTAGGATAAGGCAGCTCAGCCGGAGTGTTCCGTTGCTGTTTCTCACGGCGAAGTCAGAGATTGATGATATTGTGGAGGGATTTGAGCTGGGCGGAAACGATTATCTGAAGAAGCCGTTTAAAATGCTGGAACTTATTGTGCGCATCAAGGCGCTGCTTCGCAGAAATATCCGTGAGGAGAGCAACCGGTTTGAGATAGGCAAGTATGTTCTTGATATGTCGACACAAAGGCTGTCATTTCTTGATGACGAGGGTGTGGAACTGACTCTTATTGAGGCGAAGTTATTAAAGGAGCTTGCGGTGAATGCCGGTCAAACTGTGGCTGCATCGACAATGATGCAGCTTATATGGCAGCGGGATGATCCGTACAGCCGAAATTCGTTACACGGGTTTATTCACAAGCTCCGTCAATATCTGCGTTATGATCCGTCAATATCATTGATAAATCAGCGAGGCATCGGGTATATGCTGACTGTCAGGTGACAAAACGGGTGTTTGTCGTTATCTCCGTTGACGTTGCAACGTTTTCATTAAGTCGGCAGGCTTTTTTCGGATTAATCAGAGCAAGTTTTTCCGTTCGGTAATTTCGGCATCGGTCATGGTGTAACCGCCGAGGCTGCCTTCTTTGGCCTGTATGCAGATGTAGGTCATGGTTTCTGTTGATGTGCACCTGAGATTACGGTCGCAGTCAGTAGACACGCGGATTACGGAACCTTCATCAATATCAAAAATGTTGTCATCGACCTGAAACTTGCCGGATCCGGACAAAATGATGTAGTTTTCTTCGTTGGCTTTGTGACTGTGGAAGAACGGCACAGATGTACCCGTTGGCAGAGTGCCGAAAGATATTTCACATGAAGTGGCACCTGTCGCTTCTTTCACAAACTGTTTTCCATCGAAGGCGCTAACTGAGCCTATGGATACATGGGAGAATTTTTCGCCGGAATTGATAGTCTTGATTTTGCTCATATTTCTTGGTTAAAATTAAATCATTAACTTTGCAATAGAAAGTCGCTTTTGTTTGGATAGTGTAAAGTTAAGTCATGTTTTTGAACCGTGCAAGACGTTACTTAGATGAAAGGCGCTTACATTCAGGTAACTAATTTTGAGTATGAACGCATTACCTCTGAAAGAAAATTTGAAAAAATATATGGGCATCGCATCGTGTCCGGTCAGAAACGTTATAAGCCGGTTTTCCGGCAAATGGACCATGCTCGTTCTCTGTGTCCTTGCTGAGAACGAGGCAACCCGCTTTAATGAAATAGGGCGGGCAATTCCCGACATATCCCCGAAAGTTCTTACAGAAACTCTGAAAAGTCTTGAAGCCGATGGCCTGATATCAAGAAGGGTGTATGCTGAGATACCTCCGAAAGTGGAGTATTCGCTTACGGAACTTGGCAAAAGCCTTATGCCGTTGCTTGGCAATCTCATAGAATGGGCACTTGACAATTTTGATGCAATTGCCAAACGTTAGAGCTTTGCCAATATTTCTTTGTCGAGGCAAAGCACCAAGGCGATAACGACTGCTACAGATGGCGATGATGCTGTTTTTAGCGGCGAGACCCCATCACAATTCCGTAAAAGAAACAGAATTTAGATTATGATACATTCGTTTGTTTTCAGCCCGTCAGGCACATCCAGAAAGGTGGCTGACATTTTCACAAAGGCCATGGGCATGGATTTCAAGACTCACGATCTCACAGTTCACGGCATCGGCAGTATTTACGTCAAAGACACCGATGACCTGGTGGTGTTTGTCGCGCCAGTATATGCCGGGCGCGTTCCGGCGTTGGCTGCAGAACGGTTAGAGGTGGTAAGCGGTCATGGCCAAAAGGCGGTTGCCATCGCAGTTTATGGCAACCGCGATTATGATGACGCTCTGGTTGAAATGTGCGATATTATAAGCGCCCGCGGCTTTAATCTTATTGCCGCCGGTGCGTTCATTGCACAGCATTGTATTTTCCCCAAAGTGGCAAACGATCGCCCTGACTCTTCTGATGAGAAGAAAATTGCTGAGTTTGCATCGCTTGTAAGCGCGCGGATTATCAGCGACAAGCGGTTTGATTTGAAAACGGTGAAAGGCAATCGACCGTATAAAAAAACGGTCGGCGTGCCCCTGCAACCTAAAGCAGACAAGAAGAGATGTAGCAGTTGCGGAATATGTGCCGCCCAATGTCCGACCGAGGCTATTGATGCAGCAGATCCGAGGAGAACTGATGCGAAAAAGTGTATCACCTGCTGTAGGTGCATCAATGTGTGTCCGCAAGAGGCACGTTCTTTAGGCGGGCTGCTCTACAAGGTGGCCGGGTGGAAATTCTGCAAGGATAACTCCCGACGCCTCGAACCAGAATGGTTTGTATGACAAAGCAATCAGTATACATTAGTAGTATTATAGGTATTATAACGGAGCGACTTCATCATGAAGTCGCTCCGCTCATTATTTTTGCCAAAAATTTCTTTGCAGAGGCAATGCGTCATGGCGATAACGGCCGCCCCAAAGTGGCGTTGAGGCTTTAGCTATTGCATCCGCAGGTACAATTATTGACGCACTCGCAATTGGCTATCACCATACCTTCACGGAGTGCCTTCTCCATATCCGGACCCTTTGCCTTGCGAACAATGGCAAGTGCGAATTCGAGGGTTGTTCCGGGACCCTTTGAGGTTATAAGACGGTCTCCGATTACCACTGGCTCCTCAGAGTATATCCCGCCATTATTTTCAAAGTCTTCTTTGAGGAACGGATAACCGGTGGCTTTTACCCCGTTGATGATACCGAGCGGACCAAGCACCAGAGCCGGAGCGGCGCATATAGCGGCGATGTTGCCTCCTTTTTCCCAGTGGGATTTCACGAACTCGTTCAGCTTTTCGTCAAGGTTTACTGCATCCTCCGATTTGTCTGCACCGGGGAATATGAGCCAGTCTATCCGGTCGGGGGACAAATCGGAAACACTCATGTCTGCAACGATGAGGTTGCCTGTGGCTCCTTTTACAAGACGGTTATCTGTCATGGAGACGGTGAATACCTCCATCCCGGCACGTCGCATGACATCGACGGGTGCCAGAGCCTCGATTTCATCGAAGCCTGTTCCAAGCATCACGAACACTGCCTTGCCAGAAGGTTGGGCCGATGGAGGAATGCTGATACTGATTTCAGTCATAATTTGTGGGTTTATGTTGTTTTAGTTAACTTTGCAAAGGGTAACTGCTACCCTTTAGATAGTGCAAAGTTAGCTGTCAATGCACTACCATGCAAGAGGTTACTTTGAGAGTAGCCACTTACTTCAAACTCACTTTTAGTCAATATCAGACAGATGAAGACCGAAAAAATTTCAGAAAAATATTCATGTGTCGCCACATGCCCCATGAGGAACGTGATAGCACATTTCGCAAATAAGTGGTCGATGCTCCTGCTTGTCATACTTGACGAGTTCGGCGTAATGCGTTTCAACGAATTGTCGAGGGCAATCCCCGACATATCACCGAAGGTATTGTCAGGACATCTGAAAACACTTGAATCAGTCGGACTGGTAAAGCGAATCCTATATGCCGAGGTGCCACCTCGCACAGAATACGAGTTAACCGATTTGGGTAGAACCTTGATACCAATACTCAATCAGCTCTCGGAGTGGGGGCGCAATAATTTGAAGGCGGTCAAACGTAATTTGGCTAAAAGGAATTGATAGCATCTTGCAACTTACCGAGGAACCGGGCTGCATGGGCACCATCCATCTGGGTGTGATGGAACTGAAATGACACCGTGAGAGTTGTCTTGAACCACCGGCGGCGGTATGCGCCCCATATCATGAAGGGATTGTTGAATATCCCGCTATACATTCCGACAGTTCCGTCTATGTCGTATTGAGCTAATGCCGATGTGCCGATTACCATGCTGTCGGTTAAATCGTGATTCTCGCAGGTTTCGGCGACCTGACGTGTCAGACGTAAATAATCCTTATTGAAGCACGCGAGGTCTTCACTGAAAGGAATATCGCATGAGCTGACCTCACCCTGTGAGTTGGCAACAATAGTATTGACGGCAATCGTGTCATATCTGATGAGTTTGTCACCGACCGGGAGCATATAGAACTCTTTTATCTGAGAGGCGGCTTTGCCGATGCTCCAGCACATCAACATATTGAATTTCAGACCTCGCTTTCGGCTGATATGCCGTAAACGAGTTACATCGAGAGTCTTGATCAATGTCACCATCGGCATCGGTGCCTTCATCCACATTTCAAAGGCGTATGCCCTTGTGGTTTCTTTCGGGTTTACTTCCTGCATCATAGTTTTTTTGATGCAAAGTTATTAGGATAACAGCGCTCCCGATAGAACAAAAGCGACATTATGCCGGAGCTGTAAACAGATCTGAGTATGGTGCGCAGTGCTTTATAAGCGCCTCAGGAGTATAACCGCTCAGTTCCTTGAAATTCCTTATAAAGTGTGACTGGTCGGAGTAGCCGCATTCGGCAGCGATTCCGGCATAGTTGCTTTCTCCTCGTTGCATCAGCCACAGTGCCTTTTGAAATTTCACGATGCGGGCATATTCCTTAGGATTCATCCCGACCGTTTCGCGGAACACTCTTTCATATTGCCGCTTGCCGAGACAGGCACTGGCGGCAAGAGCCTTCACAGATGTTAAAGGAACGGAGAGCAATGTGCCGATTGTCGAACCCACTCGGCTGATATTCAATACCGGACGGATCTTCGATGTCAGAAAATCCTCCAGTATATCAATACAATCTTTGTTATTCTCACAGTCAAAAATCCTCTGAGCAATTTCATTCAGTTGCCGATTCTCGATATCATAGCCGGAGATTTCAAGATTGTAGAATGCTGATGGCGGAGTGTCGATAAACATTCCGACGGTATGTGGGTAGAAAACCGCCACTATCATTTCCAGACTTCCGTCTGATTGGATATGCGCAGGAAAATTCACTTGACCGCTAATAGTAAATTGCGACTGGCTCTTGTCAAGTTCCGGTATATAAAGCGGTGTTTTCTTGTGAAAGATTATCTGCGGACAACCGATAGGAAATGTCAGGATGCTGAAAGGCTCATCGCTTTCCAGCACCCAATAGTAGCGCACGTATGGGCGTAATTCTTCTCTTGGTTGACAGATTCTCATCAGTTGGCTTTGGCAAGTCCGACTATCTTTTTAACAAACTCAGTTTTGGCTTCGGTATATCTGTCGCGGTTGCATCTGTACTTCGGCAATTGATTCTGATATATAGATATAGGTGTTGGCTTTCATGATATCTTTTATCAGAATCCACCCGATGTCGGTTGAAAGGTCCTTGACAAGTATTAAAATAACATCAGCCGTAAGCCTCGACTACATATAATTCAATATTAGGATAGTTCACGGAGACCCTATTCAGAATTTCTTTCACATCATTCCAATTCAATCCACCTAATCCGGCTCCTATTGCAGGAAGGGCTATTTTGGTTACGTTGTCCGAAGCCGCTAACTCAAGCATTCGCTCAACCGAATTTTCAATATACCCCAACTGAGCCTTTGTTTTCCAAGACACTTGTGTGCCAAGATTATATATGTGCCCGCCGCCGTAATTATAATCAAAGACATCACCGGGATTGAACAAACCGGTCTTGCACATGACACGATATTCGGAATACATCTTAGGGTATTTATTTTTGAACTGTAAAGCAATTCCTTTTCCCATTACTCCGGCACAATTACAACCATGTGCATAGTTGTTTACGCCAACAATATTGAATATGTCACCTCTTTCAATAAATTGAATCATATCCTATTTTATTTCAATAATTTCAGATAAATTCGAGCTTCTTATTGATATTTTGTAATCGTCTTTTGTCATGCGATAAAAGTGTTCGGTGCGCTTGTCTCCAAGAGGTGAAACGGTTTCGTGATTGGTATGATGGTACTTGAATCCGCATTTCTCAATGACGCGTTTCGATTTGACGTTGCCATCGTAGTGACCACACCACACAGCGTCAAGACCAAGTTCATTGAAGCATCGTGAAAGCAATGCTTCAACTGCTTCGGGAATAAGACCTTGCCCCCAATAAGGCTTGCCAATCCAGTAGCCGATCTCCGCTTCATCCTGCGTCATGTCTGCTGAGTGAAGGCTGTTGGAAAACATTATTCCACAACTGCCAACTGGCTCATTGATGTTTTTTAATACAACTGCATAGACTTCAGGAGCGGCAAAAACGGTGCGTATGATTTCAAGGCTATTACCGACACTGGTGTGCGGAGGCCATCCGGCAATTGGTCCGATGTCAGGGTCACTCGCATATCTGTAAAGTGATTCGGCATCGGATTCCTGCCAAGGTCTCAATATCAATCTGTCAGTCTGCATTATTCGAGGATATTTTTCAAGTTGTCATTTAGAAACATTGTCGGTGTAAACTCTACAATCTGATAGTCGGCAATGCCATTGATGTTGAACGGATCTTGAACAATGATGGAATCCACGGCCTCACGATTGTCGGCCTTTATCATTATCACACCGCCAATGCGTGGAGTCTGCGGTCCTGAGGCAATAAAATCGCCTGCGGCATAATGTTTCGCAAGATAGTCGCGATGCGCTTGAAGGTGACGGTCAACTTCTTCAAGCGGTTTCTTGTATGTAAGGATTGCGATAAACATGGCTGTTCAATTTTTCCAGCGTTTGAGATGCGGGAAAAACTGACGCATCTGCTCCTTCATCTGTTCGACCGTGAGATTCTGACCTGAGTTCTTGTTTATCTCATCGGTGAACTGAGCGCAGTGGTCAATCATCTGCTCCATTGTCATATCCTGCGTGAACTTGCCGTCTTTGTAGCAGTAAATGCAGAAATCCTTGTTTGGTGTGCCGTCGGCATTCGTGCCGAGTACTTCATTTGTGAGCGGCATTCCGCAGCTCTGACAGAATTTCATTTCCATATCGTTAGTAATGTTTTTGTCGGTTTTTCATTATCTGTTCAAAATTCTCGCGCCCCCAGTTAAGCAGAGCCTCGACATGTGGCAGCAATGTCTTGCCGAACTCTGTCACAGAGTATTCCGTGCGAGGAGGGACATCAGGAAAGAGTTTGCGGCAGATGATGCCATCGGTTGTCAGTTGACGAAGCACCAGCGAAAGCACTTTCTCCGATACTGACGGGATGTTGCGGTACAGCTCATTAAAGCGCACCGGCTGGTTCTCGGAAATCTTCATGAGAACCACCAGAGCCCACTTGTTGCCGAGCCATTCAAGCATCGGGGCAGCCTTGCAATATTCATAGTCAAGTTTTTTAGCCATAACCGGGGTTGCAAAAAAGACTGATTATGAGCAACACAAACTTTCCGGTAAGGGTCAAACCCGTAGGTAAGTTATTGCTTCTACTCTGATAATCATCTAATTTTGCACCACGAAGTTACAAAAAATAATCGAGATATGATGTATCCGCAACTACATTTCACCGGGCAGGTGTGGCGTCCGCCATACGAGGCCGATTCCCAGCTTCTTCAGATTACATCCGGCTGCACATGGCACAAGTGCAAATTCTGTAGTCTTTATCATGGAACTCCGTTCCGTATGTCACCGCTGTCGGAGGTGGAGGAAGACCTTAAAGTCATCCGCCGGTGGCAACCGCGCGCAAGGCGTGTCTATATTACCGGAGCAAATCCTTTTGCGTTGAGCTACAACAGACTGATGGATGTGGCACTTCTGCTGAGGAAATACCTGCCTCACATGGTGTCGTTCGGAATGTTCGCCCGCGTGACAGACATCGCGCCAAAGTCGGTGGAGGAATTGAAAAACCTCCGGCACATGAAGCTCGACAGCATCAACATCGGCATAGAGACAGCTCACGACGATACCCTTGAAAGAATGGACAAAGGTTATCACGCATCTGACATTCTTGCGCAGTTGTCGAAACTCGACGAGGCCGGAATCCGCTACAACGTGTTCTACCTTAACGGACTCGGAGGAAATGGGAAAGGAGTGGAAAGTGCCGTGGCAACAGCTGACATTCTCAATCAACTTCACCCATGCATCATAAATATAGTGTCGCTGACAATCTTTCCGGAATCGCGACTGTATCAGGAGGTCGTAAACGGAACTTATGTGGAAGAGCCGGAAATCGAAAGGCTCATAGAGATGCGGACACTTATTGACCGACTGAAGATAAAGGTCAATCTGCTCGGTCATCACGTATCCAATACGGTACCAATTACCGGAGCATTGCCGGACGACAAAGCCGCGATACTCCGTGAATTTGACAAGGCGATAGCCGAGTTCCCCGAAGAGGAACTCAAAGCCTATCGCAGCAGGATATGGCATCTGTGAAGACTCCTTGTCCATTTCAGGCCCGGCCCGACAAGGCCCGGCCTTTTTCATGCCATAATGTCATTTAAAATTTGTAACTTTGCCGGCAAGACGCTTGAAATAATATTGCCAACCTTAACAATCGGGATTGATATATGCATACTATTGAAGGGTATCCATTCAGCATAACTGACTTGCATACGACACCGTTGGGCGTTGAACGTATCCGAAAGAACCTCAATTTGGATAGCTCTACAGATGTTGTTGATTTTTGCCGAGGCATCGTTCTTGATGATTTTGCAATATTCGAGCGGAAAGGAAAGAATTGGTATGTGACATCCGGACGCGTTTGCATAACAGTGAATGCAAATAGCAATACGATAATAACTGCTCATAAGATAAGTAAGTCACAAAAATCATTCCCTGATAATATAAAATAATTTTTACGACATATTTGATAATGAAAATACAGATCAAACTTACGTTGATGCCATTAGCTGTAATTGCCTTTTCTTCATGTAGCGGCAATAAAAGCGAGAACTCAGTCACAAACGAAAATCTGTCGCAGGATGCAGTCGCCAATGCCGACATAAAAGGGGAGTGGCTGCTTGATAACATTGTGTTTAATGACTCCGACTATGTTCGCCCTGTTGAAGAAGTTCCCGATGTAAGGCAGTATATAGTTTTTGAGGATAATACATATTTTATCCGAACCAACTGCAATACATTTTCAGGCGAATATGTCATAAAAGGAGATTCCATAACTCTTGGTGATGGCGCAATGACTGAAATGGCATGTGATAATATGGCAACAGAGAATGCTCTCCGCAAAATGCTGCCTGATATAGCTACTGTTTATATCCAGAACGATACAATCGCCCGTCTTGACAGCCGTAAGCCGTCGGAGTATATCGTGCTTCGCAAAGCAACTGAAAAGAAATGAGAATGGTTGCCATTTATATGGGTGGCAATAATATGATTTCTCTTATTTTACAATATGACATTTTTAAGAAAATCTTTCAAATCAACGGTATGTTTTGCCGATGACTGTGCCGCGACTACGCCGGCTCCGGTGGAGACATTGCTGTAACCCCACTTGGGTTCGGCAAGACCGATATCAGACAAATCGCCGAGTATACCTTCATCGGCATTCCACTTGTAGACTGCCCAGTTGTAATAACTCGGTGATACAGTGGTCAGGAAAAGAGTCATATCACACTCAAGCAGTGACTCATCATATTTCTGTGATTTAACACGGAATACATTATCAGTGTAGTTCAGATGCAGGGTATATGTCTTGCCGGCGAATTGGCGATCGGTGAAGAAAACAAAACTCGTAGCCTCATCATTACCCATGATTGTCTCGAACACACCGATATGTTCCTTGAATATCGGTTCGGCATCATATTCAAATTGTCCGACAAAAAACATTGGCGAACCATCAGGGGCAGATGACCCGGACCAGTTGTATCCGAAATGATAGTAATTGTCAACCCCTGCCGGATCGTTGACATCCATCTCAATGCTGAGATTGAATCTTATATCCGCAAACACCTCATAGTGGAAGATGTCTTCATAACCTTTCCAGATGTCTGTGACAACCGGAGTAACTTTGACATTACCTATGGGTGAGGCAAATGGCACGATGACCTCCGCTGAGGCACACCCGTATGTCGGACTTTCTGCCACAATTCCTATCCTGTCGCCCTCGGCGGGCAGATAGTCGGGTCCGACAATCTTTCCGTTGGCGAGAATTGTTACCGTCGCATCATGTACGGAATGGTCTCGTTGTGCGTTTGTGTCATTATACAACCAAGTGCGTGACACTTTCACCTCAATCGGTTCTCCGGCAGTAATGATGGAGTTCAGGCAGAGCACAGGCCTGGTGTCGACCTCCGGATTGAAGTTTTCGTAACAACCCGTCAACAGAGTCGCTGCAAATAACAGTAATATATATTTTAGAATTGCCATGTGTATGAAAATGAGGGAATAATTGGTAGTAGTTTGACTTTCTGGAACACCGGATTGTAATACTTGTCATAGCTTCGGCGAATAGCCACGGTGTTCATGTGGCAGTAGGCATTGTAGAGCCCGAACGTCCAGTAACCGCGCTTGTTGCGCACCACACACGAGAGGTCAAAGCGATGGTAGAACGGAAGCTGATAGTTGTTGACAGGCGCTTTCAACGGGGTCTCATCGTCGGTATACATATTTCCGAAATCGGGAGAACTCCATACCTGTGGCAGCAACGTGAAACGGTTGCCGGAATGTCCTGTCCATGCGGCATTAAGACTTACATTATCACTGATATTCCAGTTTATGAGGATATTGACTGTATGGCGGTTGTCGAAACGCGCGGGGAATGTCACGCCGTTGTTTTTGTCGGGGAAAGTGCGGTCTGACCATCCGAGGGAGTACGATATATGCCCGGTCAGTTTACCAGACACTTTCTCAATCTTGAAGTCAACACCTTTGGCAGTGCCTTTGCCTGAACACAATTGTGCGTTCCACATCGCGGTCGGTGGCTGAAGATAATATTCGTCACGATAATCAACGAGATTGCGCATAATCTTGTAATATCCTTCGACCGAAGCTGCAAACATCATGTTGTCAGACTGCCAGTAAGCTCCAAGCGAAATCTTATCGGCATTCTGTGGTTTGAAACTTCCGGTCACAGGCACCCATTGATCTGATGGGAGCGATAGATATGTCTGAGAGAGTTGATGCACATATTGATTCGTTCGTGCGTAGGCAGCCTTCACTGCCCAATTCATATCCGGACGATAACTTAACGATAATCTCGGGCCATAACCGAAATCGGTCTTGCCATCAATATTGAAAAGCGACAGATGCATACCGGCGTTCATACGGAATTTTTCGCTGACACGCCAGTCATCTTCTATATATACATTCGCTTCATTTGCCGTGTATGTCCAAGTCGAGTCGCGGGTAATGATTTGTGTCGCTCCAACGGTATAATTACGGTCGGTCCTCGCCGGAAGAAACGAATGGAGAATATAGTTTCCGCCGAACCGCACACGGTTTTCTTCGTTATATCTCCAGTCGAAATCCGCACGGAATATCCAGTCGTTGATATTATTCTTAGTCTGTGATATTGAATGAGTATCAGTAGTCCCAGACGGCAAAATCTCTTTGTACAGCCAGTCGTGTTTCATTCCGGAAAAGTAGCGGGTGTAAGCAGCGGTAAATTCTGCGGTCAGCAAAGAGTTAAAGCGATAATTTAACCCTGTCTGTGCCACAAGATTTCCCCAGTGAAAGTCTGCCTTGTCATCGTCATACCACCCGTATTCAGGCATCTGCTTGTCGGAATATCCGGTTTTAAGAATGTCATTGCCGAAATAGACTGAGACAAATCCGGTAGCTTTATTGGTAAAACTGTGAGTCACTTTTGCATTCAGATCCATGAATGCATAGCGAAACCTGATTTTATCATCGGAAGATGAATTTGCCAATGCAAGCATTGGAATTGACAGCACGTCAAACCATGACCGTCGCAATGCTATGGAATATGTGGTTCTTTTCCCTATCGGCCCATCAATGTTGAATGCACCGGAAGTAAAACCGAGTCTGAATGATCCGTGATGACCATCCTGCGAGCCGTTTTTCGTGCGTGCATCAAGGTATGACGAAAGGCGTCCGTCATATTTGGCAGGTATTGATGACTTGAAAAAGTCAATATATCGGATAGCCTCCACATTAAACGCCGAGAATAGTCCTGCAAAGTGATTCACCTGATACAATGGTACATTATCAAGCATGTAAAGATTTTCATCGGAGTTGCCGCCATGCACATTCATTCCCGCCAGACCTTCCTGCGCTTCAGAAATTCCGGACTGCATCTGCAAGGCTTTGATGACGTCGCTTTCTCCGAACAACACCGGAGTGTTTATAATCTCCTGAGCAGTCAGTTTCTTCGCTCCGATTTCTGATGTTTCCACGGCAGGAGCTTCAAGACGTGACACGACTACAATCTCATCAAGCATTTTCGATACAGGCAGCGATGTGTTTACCGACAGATAGTTGACTTCAGGCGTTTTATCAATATGCTTCGGTTTTGCCGGCGTCACTCTCTTTTTGAGAATAATATTCTTTCCCTTGATTTTCCACTCAATGTCTGAATCCTTGAACATGATTGAGAGCGCCTGCTTAAGAGGCTTGTCCGTTACGTTGACAGTAACACGCATATTTTTCAGCAATTCGGATGAATATACGAAATTTTTACCCGTCTGTTCGACAATACTCCTGAATACGACAGCCGCAGGCTTGTCTACGACGCTGATTGTGACTTTCTGTGCCATAATGACGGTGCAGAAACAAAACATTATGGACAGAGCTATAATCTTCTTCATTTTTCAGTCACTGTCATTTGAGTGTTCAAGATGTCGTTGATCACACCAATCAGATCTGTCGGCGTACCCTCATAATGTAAAGAAAGTCTGTAAACTTTATCATTTCCAGGTAAATTCTCAACTTTTACATTGTAGACCTCCTCGATTTTTTTGACAACATCTGACAATGAGGCATTTTCAAAATCAATGACCTTTATCTCAGCCAACGGGCATACGGATCGAATTTCGACTGACTGCTGTGGTATATCGACAGTTTGATACTCATGATAAATCAGTGCAGCCGTTGCCGATAATACAACCGTCGCGGCAACTGCGACTGCCACTCTGTATCTCTTCCAAATCGAAAGTGGCGTTATTCCAAATCTGCGCCATCCGGCATCTGCTCTGAAACGGCCTTTGCGATAACGCCGTGCGATGAAGTCGATGTCTTTATTTTCCATATTTTTTATCAAAAATCTATGCCTACGCGAAATGAAAAATATGGGCGAACATGATGTTTTGTACCAATATAATACAGTTCGAATGAATCAGGGCCTGTCCAAGTCCCTTCATAATGCTCTGCCTTATATCCGGCAAGCGTGAGACCTGCTCCGATGTTGATACCCATCTTACGTCCCCAGTTGAACCGATAGCCTATGGTCGGTGAAATGTATACTCCTACACCTTCTGCCATATTTGCGCCAAATCTCAGGTCACCGAAAGGCGTGAATTTGCCGAACTTCATATCTATGCGCCCTTCAAGAAATACAGGCACCACCCAGTTGTCAAGTTTTCCACACTTCTCCATTCCAAGTCCGGCGCCGATAAAAAACAGCGGATTAATCTGATAACCATGAGAAGTCGAGACGCCTTTATAAAATGTGTTATCGCGTTTCATCTGCAGATTGCCGTCAATATCCGGATAACCGAATTTTTCGCTTCGCAGACTGCCGCTCCATTCGAAAAATCCACGGTATCCGCGACGCGGTTGCCGCGCTTGAGCTGCCTGACAAAGAATAACGGCAGCAAGTAAGAGAATTATTGATCTTTTCATGATGATGAATGATTAGTTTATTATAATGACTCATCACCGGAGAAAAAGTCCTACGCTGAAAATAAAAAATTGGAAAAATTATAGGAATGGCAAAAAGAAAGGTTTGTGACCGTCTGACAGAGCTTCGCGTAATCTGCTGAAAGCCTTGGTCATCTGATTCTTTACGGTTTTAATTGATATTCCGAGTTCTTCTGCAATTTCTTCGTTGGTGAGGCCATCGCGTTTGCTCATCAGAAATACCTCACGGCATTTCTCAGGAAGATTATCAATCGCCCTCCATATCCGGGCATCTCTGAATGATGTGTCGATTTCTTCTTCCCCGACATCAGGAATAAAACTTTCATCAAGGGATATGCGCCGGTCACGGATATATGTCAGACACAAGTTTCGTATAGTGCGATACATGAAAGATGAAAAGTTATCTATCTCGCCACCATTTTCGATATACAGCCATGCCTTCATAAAGGCATCCTGCTCAAGATCTTCTGCGACATCTGCATCATCTACAAAACGAAGGGCATACATGCCCAAAGGCAGGTACAACCTTTTGAAATGTATTTCAAACTCTTTTGTCGTCATGCTATGCAGTATTGCTGTCGAATTATTTTGCAAAGTTATGTATAATAGAACGGATAAGCAAGTCCGTTAAACTGTAACCCCGTCGGAGTATGTCGTGCTTCAGTGTATTATGCTTAATCAGTCAATATATGGAGGTTTGTGTAAAGTCCGATTTATTGGTTTGGTTCAATATGGATGTATATATGGCCAAACCAACACGGCTTTTTCATTTAAGATAAAATAAAGCGTATACCTGCCCTTACCCGCTT
>ERZ778514.530-NODE-530-length-34695-cov-6.445439_pt1 | contig 34695 bp, 33 predicted proteins | sample MGYA00510344_ERZ778514 | MGnify/ENA primary metagenome ERZ778514 (study PRJEB29527, sample SAMN07138968) | mouse gut metagenome | material: feces | host: mouse | place: China:Nanjing | collected 2016-01-25 ...
ATGTTCTGAAAATCAAAAGAAAATCTTAAATTATGAGGAAATCAACAAAAAAGTGAGATTTCCTCTTTATTTTTTTGTCTATATATATTAATATAGAGTCTAGTGATATGCATCATTACCAGTCAAGCCCTTTTTTTGTTGTGAATTATGCATATTGAAATGAGGGGAGGATATAGAATATGATATCTAATCAAATACTTCAAAATACGATTGAAGGATTGAAAGGGATTTCAAGGATTGATTTCTGCGTGATGGATACGGATGGGAAATCTCTGGCAAGCACCTTTCCCGAACAAAGCAGTTATGAAGAAGAAATTATATCTTTTGTGAATTCGCCGGCAGATAGTCAGGTTGTGCAGGGGTATCAGTTCTTTAAGATTTTTGATGAGCATCAGTTGGAATATATACTTATGGCGAACGGCGGCGGAGACGATGTATATATGGTGGGGAAGATAGCAGTTTTCCAGATACAGAATCTCTTGGTGGCATATAAGGAACGTTTTGATAAAGACAATTTTATTAAAAATCTCCTTTTGGATAACCTGTTACTTGTCGATATTTATAATCGAGCCAAAAAATTACATATTGACACAGAAGTCAGACGTGTTATCTTTATTATAGAGACAAAAAATGAAAAAGACAGCAGTGCGCTCGACAATGTGCGGAGCCTTCTTGGAAATAAAGCCAAAGATTTTGTAACGGCTGTGGATGAAAAGAATATTATTATTGTGAAGGAAGTCGATGCAAACGACAGTTATGCGGAATTAGGAAGGATTGCCCAGAATATTTACGATATATTGAAGAATGAAGGGGAAGAAGATATCCTGATTGCGTACGGCACGGTTGTGAATGATATTAAAGAAGTGTCGAAATCCTACAAAGAAGCAAAGCTTGCGCTGGATGTAGGCAAGATATTTTTCAGCGACAGGCGTGTGATCGCGTACAGCACACTTGGAATCGGCCGCCTGATCTACCAGCTTCCGATTCCGCTCTGCAAGATGTTCATACGGGAGATTTTTGAGGGGAAATCACCGGATGATTTTGATGAAGAGACATTGACAACAATTAATAAGTTCTTTGAGAATAATCTGAATGTCTCGGAGACGTCCAGACAGCTGTACATTCACCGCAATACGTTAGTGTACCGGCTTGATAAGCTTCAGAAGAGCACCGGGCTGGATCTGCGCGTGTTTGAAGATGCCATTACTTTTAAAATCGCACTTATGGTTGTGAAATACATGAAGTATATGGAATCGTTGGAGTATTAAATAATCAGGAGGAAATTATGATTGAATTAAAAGACGTAAAGAAAGAGTACTCAAAAGGGGTTGCTGCCCTGAACGGTGTTAACTTGAAAGTGGAACAGGGCGAATTTGTATTTATCGTAGGTGACAGCGGTTCCGGTAAATCGACATTAATTAAGCTGATCATGAAAGAACTTGATCCGACGTCAGGGACAATTGTTGTAAACGGGCAGAATCTGAATAAGATGCGTCATCGTAAGATTCCTATGTACCGAAGAGCGATCGGGGTTGTATTTCAAGATTTCCGGCTTTTGAAGGATCGTAATATCTATGAAAATATTGCATTTGCTCAGAGAGTCACAGAGACGCCGGGCAGGATCATCAAGAAAAAGGTGCCGGCAGCGTTATCTCTGGTGGGACTTGCGCAGAAATACAAATCATTCCCGAAGGAGTTATCCGGCGGAGAGCAGCAGAGGGTTGCCATTGCCAGGGCAATTGTGAATGAACCGGCTATTCTGTTGGCGGATGAGCCTACCGGGAATCTTGATCCGACGAATTCATGGGAAATTATGAAGCTTTTGGAAGAAGCCAATGACAGAGGGACGACAGTATTGGTTGTTACGCATAACCAAGAGATTGTAAACGAAATGAAGAAGCGCGTTATTACGATGAAAAAGGGAGTTATCGTAAGCGACGAGAAAAAAGGTGGGTATAATAATGAGAATTAGTACATTTGGATATTCGATGAAACAAGGGGTAAAGAATATAGGCAGGAATAAGATGTTTTCTATCGCATCTATTGCGACGATGGCAGCATGTATCTTCCTGTTTGGTCTGTTTTACGCGATCATAGTGAATCTGAATTACATTGTGGAAGAGGCGGAGAAAGATGTGGCGATTACCGTATTTTTCAATGACGACGCTACACAAGAGCAGAAGGATGAAATAGGTGAACAGCTGGAGAATAAGGATGGAGTGCTGGAAGTTAATTATATCAGCGCTGAAGATGCATGGGAAAAATTCCAGGATGACTACTTTGGGGAATCCAAGGACGCGGCGGAAGGATTTAAAAATGATAATCCACTGGCCAGTTCAGACAGCTATGAAGTTCTTATGGACGATGTAGCCAAACAAAAGGAAGTAGTTGCTTTTGCAGAGGGACTGGAGGGAGTCCGCAAAGTCAACAAGTCAGATGTTGTGGCAAAGACACTTACCAGCATGAACAAGCTGATGTATTATGTGTCTGCGGCGATCATTTTGATTTTGCTGGCAGTATCTATTTTCCTGATCAGCAATACAGTAACGATGGGTATTACAGTGCGCCGGGAAGAGATTGCGATTATGAAGTACATAGGGGCGAAGGACGGGTTTGTCCGTGCGCCGTTCGTAATAGAAGGTCTTCTTATCGGTATTGTAGGTGCGATCGTTCCTCTGGTCATGCTGTTTTTCATGTATGATAAAGCAGTGGCGTATATTATGATGAAGTTCAGTCTTTTGAACAATATTATTACATTTCTTCCTGTAACCAGCGTGTATAAGACATTGCTTCCGGTAGGGCTGGCGCTTGGCGTAGGGATTGGCTTTGTGGGAAGTTTCTTCACCATTCATAAACATCTGCGGGTATAATACATTTAATTTAGGGGGATATATAAATGCGAGGGAAGAAATTAGTAAGTCTCTTGCTTGTAGGAACTCTTTGTTTTGGAATGGTTTTTACGTCAGAAGCTTCGAATGTTAATAAAGCAAAAAAAGAAGCTGAAGAAGCAAAAAAGGAAGCCGAGGAAGTAAAAGAAAAGGCTGAGAAGGCAAAAGAGGAAAGCAAGGAGTTAAAAGAACAGAAAGAACAGGCAGAGACAGAAAAGCAGACGCTGTCTGCACAGTTAGATGCACTTCTGGCGGATATAACTGAGATAGAAGATAAGATCTACAAAAAGGAAGAAGAAATTTCGCTGAAAGAAGATGAATTGATTCAGGCGCGAGTGGATGAGAATGACCAGTACGAGAGCATGAAAAAGAGAATCAAATACATGTATGAGAATGGGAATGGTCAGTTTGTGGAGATTTTATTTGAAGCAAAGGATCTCAGCGATTTCCTGAATAAGACAGAATATATCTCATCAATTTCTGATTATGACAGAGATATGCTTCTGAAGTATAAGCAGATCGTAAAAGAGGTAGAAGAACAGGAAGCGGCGCTTCAGAAAGAACAAGAAGAGATGGAGGCCATGCAGAATGAGTTGATTGAAAAGCAGGCCAGCTTAGAATCACTACTTGCCAGCAAGGTGAATGAGATTGATGGGTTAAAGGAAGAGATCAGTGCGAATGCCGAGAGGGTGAAAAAGCTTGAGGCAGCGGCCGCAGCGGCGGCTGAGGCGGCGAGAAAGAAAGCTGAGGCGGAAGAGGCGGCAAAAGAGGCGGCGGCACGGGCGGCGGCCGAGGCAGAAGCGGCGAAGAGCAATTCACAGGCAGCAGCCAGCGTTGGGGCAAGTGTAGTAAGCGGCAATGGGACATTTACTCATCCATGTCCGGGATATACACGTATTTCCAGTACATTTGGTTACCGGACAGCACCTCTTAGGGGGGCAAGTACGAACCACAAGGGTACGGACTTTGCAGCGCCTACAGGAACACCGATCTATGCGGCTGCGGGCGGAACAGTCACATCCGCAAGATACAGCGGAAAAGCCGGCAATATGATCGTTATCAACCATGGTAATGGTCTGCAGACATATTATATGCATTGCAGTAGGATATTTGTAAGCGCCGGAACAAAGGTTTCCAAGGGGCAGAATATCGGAGCCGTGGGAACGACCGGAAATTCCACAGGACCGCATCTGCATTTTCAGGTAATGTCGGGCGGCAGGCCGGTGAATCCGATGAATTATTTGTAGGAATAGGAAGTAAGCATGAATAACAGAAAAAGTTTTTTAAAAGGGGCGTTTTGCGGCGCCCTTGCTATATTATTGGTAATAGGAGTTGTTTCCTGCGGAGTGAAGGCCAATATTGTTTCTTCGGGAAACAAGAGGGTGACGTCAGACACGGAGCGAAAGCTTGGCGTTCTGCATAGCCTGATAGATGAAAGTTTTCTGGGGGAAGTGGATGAAAAAAAGCTTGAGGAAGGTCTTTATGAGGGCTATGTCAGTGGACTTGAGGATCCCTATTCTGTCTATTACGATGCGGAAGATACGAAGTCGTTTATGGAATCTTCAGAGGGGGAGTACAGTGGGATAGGAGCTGTAATGACCCAGAATAAAGACAGCGGAATTATTACACTGACACACGTATACGAGGATTCTCCGGCTATGAAGGCAGGTCTTGCGGACGAAGATATTCTTTATAAAGTAGAAGGGAAGGAAGTTACGGGTGAGGATCTGACAGAAGTAGTGTCCCGGATCAGAGGCGATAAGGGAACGGAGGTTGAACTGACCGTGCTTCGCGGTAAGAAGAATGAGGAAGTGACGGTGGTTGCGGTCAGGGATACGATTGAGACTCAGACTGTGCAGACGCGGATGCTTGAGGACCATATCGGTTATCTGTCTGTCAGCGAGTTTGATTCGGTCACCTATAATCAATATGTGAAAGGGCTGAATGATCTGCAAGGTCAGGGAATGAAGGCGCTGGTTGTGGATCTGCGGGGGAATCCGGGAGGCAACTTAAATACAGTGTGTGATATTCTGGATCTTATGCTGCCGAAGGGATTGATCGTATATACACAGGACAAAAAGGGCGAGAAGCGTGAGATGACTTCCGACGAGGAGAACCAGTTTACTCTGCCTATGACAGTGCTGGTGAATGGAAACAGCGCCAGTGCATCAGAGATATATGCCGGAGCTATTCAGGATTATGGACTTGGGAAGATCGTGGGTACTCAGACTTATGGGAAAGGAGTCGTTCAGCAAATCTTTGATCTGCGGGACGGAACCTGTGTGAAGCTAACCATTGCGGAATATTATACACCGAAGGGACGTAATATTAACGGAACGGGCATTACTCCGGATGTAAAAGTGGAGTATGAACCGGACGAGAAGAGTCCTGAGGCAGATAATCAGCTCGATACCGCAGTAAGGGAATTAAAGAAAGAATTGTAAATAACGATAAATTCAGAGACGAAATATAGAAAGGGAATGTGAAATGTGCATTCCCTTTTATCGTGCCATATGTTAGAATATCATAAGATACAACCAATAGTATCACAAAACAGGGAAAGGAAAGCATATATGGGGATTCTGATTAAAAACGGACATGTAGTAGATCCATTGACTGGGAGAGACGGCTGCTTTGATGTGCTGATAGAAGGCGGCCGTATCAGGAAAGTGGCGGAAAGTCTTGCAGATGAGGCGGAGAAAGTAATTGATGCTGCCGGATGTTATGTACTGCCGGGTTTTATTGATCTGCATGTACATCTTCGTGATCCGGGACTTGAATATAAGGAGACGCTTGAGACGGGTGGAAAGGCTGCGGCGAGAGGCGGAGTAACGACAGTATGTGCGATGCCCAATACGAAGCCGGTGGTTGACGATGGAGAAAAGGTGGCAGATATTCATAGAAGAGCAAAGAAAGAGTGCCTTGTGAATGTAATACAGATCGGCTCGGTTACCAAAGGGCAGCTTGGCGGGGAGCTATCAGATATTGAAGGAATGGCAGCGGCTGGCTGTCATGCGATTAGTGAGGACGGCAAATCTGTTATGAATGCTTCTCTCTACCGTAAGGGCATGAAGCTTGCGAAGGAGAATGGAATCTCGGTGTTCGCTCACTGCGAGGATATTACGATGGTTGAAGGCGGTGTCATGAATGCAGATGAGAATGCTGCGCGGCTTCATCTGAAAGGGATTACGAATTCTGTAGAGGATGTGATCGTGGCCAGAGATATCCTGCTTGCGAAAGAAACGGGAGTACGGCTTCATCTGTGTCATTGTTCTACAGCCGACAGCGTTAAGATGGTGGCAGCGGCTAAAAAAGAAGGACTTTCTGTGACGGGTGAGGTTTGTCCGCATCATTTTGTGCTGACATCGGACGATATCAGAGAGGATGATGGGAATTATAAGATGAATCCGCCGCTTAGAGGAAGAGCGGATGTAGAAGCGCTGAGAGAGGGGCTTAAAAATGGGATTATGGATGTCATTTCCACTGATCATGCCCCCCATTCGTCTGAGGAAAAGAATAGGTCCATGGCGCAGGCGGCATTTGGGATTGTCGGACTTGAGACAAGCGCTGCCCTTACTTACACATATCTTGTAAAACAGGGCATTTTAAGTATGATGGATATGGCGGAGAAGATGAGCTATAATCCATCAAAGATATTAGGGCTTTCAGAAAAAGGCTCTGTGTCGGAGGGAAAGATTGCGGACATCGTTATTTTTGATCCGGACAGGAGATATCGGATTGATAAAGAGACATTTAGGTCAAAGGGAAAAAACACGCCTTTTGACGGCTTTGAAGTAAGCGGCGAAGTGATGTACACGCTGGTTGACGGTGCAGTTGTATATGAGGCGGTTAGATAATATCGAAAATTGGGAGGGAAAATAAGTGATCAACAAATTGATTTTGAATATTAAAAGGACAAAGGCGCCGATTGTTGTAGGATTGGATCCGATGTTAAGTTATATACCAGAACACATAAAAGCGGCGGCTTTTGCAGAGTTTGGAGAGACTCTTGAGGGAGCTGCGGAGGCGATCTGGCAGTTTAATAAAGAGATTGTAGACAAGACGTATGACTTGATCCCTGCAGTTAAGCCTCAGATCGCTATGTATGAACAGTTCGGTCTTCCGGGCCTTATGACATTTAAAAAGACGGTGGACTACTGTAAAGAGAAAGATCTGGTTGTGATCGGAGATGTAAAGAGAGGAGATATCGGCTCCACTTCTTCGGCATATGCAGCAGGACATCTCGGAAGAGTGCAGGTGGGGAGCAAGTCTTATGCGCCGTTTGATGAAGATTTTGTAACCGTGAATCCGTATCTTGGTTCAGACGGAGTGAATCCGTTTGTGAAAGTCTGTGGGGAAGAAAAGAAGGGATTATTCATTCTTGTGAAGACTTCCAATCCATCTAGCGGTGAATTTCAGGACAAACTGATTGACGGGCGGCCGTTATATGAGCTTGTAGGCGAGAAGGTCGCCGAGTGGGGCTTATCTTGTATGGGTGAAGATTACAGTTATATCGGTGCGGTAGTGGGTGCGACTTATCCGGCTATGGGGAAGGCCCTTAGAAAGATCATGCCGAAGTCCTATATTCTTGTGCCGGGATACGGTGCGCAAGGCGGAAAGGGCGCTGATCTGGTACATTTCTTTAATGAAGACGGACTTGGTGCAATCGTGAACTCTTCAAGGGGTATCATCGCGGCATATAAGCAGGATAAGTACGGGATGTTTGGAGATGAAAACTTTGGCGAGGCATCAAGAGCGGCTGTGGAAGATATGATCGCAGATATCAGAGATGCGCTTGAGAATCGGTAAATATGTGATGTCAGGAGAAGAATATGGCGGATAGGAAAGTAGAAACAGTGAAGATCATCTCGCAGGAATGTCTTGCGGAGGGTATTTATAGTATGTGGATTGAGACAGAAGCGGCAGGTATGGCAAAGCCAGGACAGTTCTTGTCGATATACACCAACGATGCAGGCAAGCTCCTTCCAAGGCCGATCAGTATCTGTGAGATAGATAAAGTGAGTCGCAGACTCAGAGTCGTATACCGGGTAACGGGCGAGAATACGGGGACAGAGCAGTTTTCGCGGATGAAAGAAGGAGAATCTTTAAAGATTCTGGGGCCATTGGGCAACGGATTCCCGCTTGAGCGCGCAAAAGGGAAACGGGTATTTCTGATGGGAGGCGGAATTGGTGTTCCGCCGATTTTGGAGCTTGCAAAACAGATGGATTGCATAGAGAAACAACTTATAATCGGCTACCGCGATCACCATACATTTTTGAAAGAAGAGTTTGAGAAAAACGGCCGGCTTTTTATTTCTACTGAGGACGGAAGTGTAGGAACGAAGGGAAATGTCATGGACGCGATTCGTGAGAATGCTTTGCGTGCAGATGTTATCTTTGCCTGTGGGCCGACTCCGATGCTTCGGGCAATTAAAGAGTTTGCCGCGGAAAAAAGCATAGAATGCTATATATCCTTAGAGGAGAGAATGGCATGCGGGATCGGTGCGTGTCTTGGCTGCGTATGCCAGTCGAAGGAGAGAGATGCTCACAGCAATGTGAAAAATAAACGAATCTGTAAAGATGGTCCGGTATTTTTAGCAGCGGAGGTGGAAATCTGATGGATGTCGGGAAAAAAGCAGAGAATGCGGTGGATATGTGTGTGAATATTGCCGGGATAGTGTGGAAGAATCCGGTTACGACAGCCTCAGGGACTTTTGGTTCCGGAAAGGAATTTGCTGAATTTGTTGACTTGAATAAGCTCGGTGCAGTGACAACGAAGGGTGTGGCGAATATTCCGTGGGCAGGCAACCCCACGCCGAGAATTGCAGAGACTTATGGCGGCATGATGAATGCAGTTGGGTTGCAGAATCCGGGGATCGATCTGTTCTGTGAGAGAGATATTCCCTTTTTGCGGCAGTATGATACGAGGATTATTGTAAATGTGTGCGGAAAATCTGAAAAGGATTACTGCGAGGTTGCAGAGCGGCTTTCCCATGAAGACGTGGACATGTTGGAGATTAATATTTCCTGTCCGAATGTGAAGGAAGGCGGAATTGCGTTTGGTCAGAATCCAAAGGCGGCGGAAGACATTACCAGGGCAGTTAAAAGATATGCAAAACAGCCGGTCATTATGAAGCTGAGCCCGAATGTGACCAGTATTTCCGAGATGGCGAAGGCCGTGGAGGCGGGCGGTGCAGACGCAGTATCACTGATCAATACGATAACGGGTATGAAGATAGACGTTCACCGGCGCCGCTTTGTCATCGCCAATAAGACCGGAGGCGTATCCGGACCGGCCATTCATCCGATCGCAGTACGTATGGTATACGAGGCAGCCCATGCGGTGAAGCTTCCGATCATTGGAATGGGAGGTATTGCGAATGCTCAGGATGCTGTGGAGATGATACTTGCAGGTGCAGACGCAGTGTCTGTCGGAACGGCTAATTTCCGCAACCCGGCAGTGACGATGGAGATAGCGGCGGGTATAGAAAGCTATATGAAAAAATACGGCTTTGCCCGTGTATCTGATATGGTGGGAATCGTAGATTGAAAATATGCCGAAAACCAATTTCTATAAAACAGTCGTCGGGGGCAAAATTTTTGCCCCCGATTTTTAGATGCATTTATTCATATCTTTCATCAAATACTCTCTTTGATTTCTTTTCACTTCTTGGAAGCAGTCCCAGCTCTACTACTTTGACAAGCGGTGTGAAACCGATGCGGCTCTTGACTTTCTCGGCGATCCGTCTGCTGAGAATCTGGAAATCAACAGTTCCGTTCGTTTCCACATAGAGACGCATAGTATCGCGTCCTTCCAGATGAGAGATGCGGATTTGATACTCGCTTGATACTTCCGGGAATTCCTTTAGGATTTCTTCAATCTGGCTTGGAAATACATTCACGCCTTTGATCTTTATCATGTCATCCGTTCTTCCCATGATGATGTCCAGACGAGGAAATCTGCTGTGACATGGGCAGGCGCCGGGGATGATGCGGGAAAGGTCATGGGTGCGGTAGCGAATAAGAGGAGCCCCTTCCTTCACAAGTGTTGTAATGACAATCTCACCCAGCTCACCGTCCGGAACCGGTTTTAAGGTCACCGGATCCACGATTTCTATATAGATATAATCATCCCAGTAATGTATTCCCGTATTATATTTACAATTGATACCGATACCCGGTCCATAGATTTCTGTCAGTCCGTAGATGTCATAGAGCTCGATGCCAAGTTCGTCTGCAATCCTTTGGCGCATCTTTTCGCCCCAGCGTTCAGAACCGATGACACCCTTTTTTAAGCATATCTTGTCTTTGAACCCTCGTTTCTCGATTTCCTCTGCAAGAAGAAGCGCGTAGGAGGAAGTGGCACAGATGACGGTACTCTTCATATCCATCATCATCTGAAGCTGCTTATCTGTATTGCCGGGGCCCATAGGAATCACCATTGCACCCAGTTTTTCTGCACCGCTTTGGAAACCGATACCGGCAGTCCATAATCCGTATCCGGGAGTGATCTGGATGCGGTCCGTGTTGGTGATTCCGGCTGTCTCATAACAGCGGGCGAACATGATGGCCCAGTCATCTACATCCTTTGCAGTATAAGGGATAATAACCGGAAGCCCGGTTGTCCCCGAAGAGGAATGTATCCGTACGATATCTTCTTCGGGAGCGGTCATTAGTCCCATAGGATAGGCTTCCCGAAGATCATTTTTTTCGGAAAAAGGGAGGCTGGCAAAGTCCTCTGGTGTGGAAATCCCAGAAATGCCCGCTTCCTCAAGCTTTTTTCCATAAAAACTGCCGGCCTTTCTGAGAGACTGAATCTGCTTATTTACCTGACTGATCTGAAAATCTGAAATCTGCATAATTTTATGATTCCTTTCTATTTTATTAATTTATTCAGAATGCTTGCGTACATATTCAAGAGCTTTAAAATTAAGCTCATGAAATTTTTCGGGAAGACGAGCGGCGATTGCTTCTTTGATGTCCTCTTCGGATAGGCCAAGTGCGCCGCTGTAGACAGCAGCTCCCAGAAGAAGAGTGTTGAGCGTCTTTAAAGAACCGATTTCTTTGCAGGCTTTCTGAGGGTCGATGACGAAAAGATTTTCTACATGTTCTCTAAGGTATGTGATCATCTCATCACCGTTATAGGAGGAGCCTGAAAGGGTAGCAGTGACCGGCATAATCGCCCGGCTGCTGGTGACAACAGTGCCGCCTTCTTTTAGAAAAGGGAGCATCCGTACTGTTTCGCCTGGCTCGAATCCAAGAATGATATCTGCTTCGCTGTTTGCGATCATTGGGGAAGAGATGTTGTATCCGTATCGGACATGGCTGAATACACTCCCGCCTCTCTGGGCCATGCCAATCGTTTCTGCACTCATAACGGGAAGGTTTTTGTTCATAGCGGCAGCGGCAATCAATTTGGAAGCAAGGACGGTTCCCTGACCTCCCACTCCGCACAATACGATATTTCTATTCATTGCTATCACCGGCCTTTCTATTTACAATAGCGTCTGTAGGGCAGAGTTGGTGGCAAAGGGTACATCCGGTACAGAGGGATGGATCAATGGAAATTTTTCCTTTTAGGGCGATGAGAGCCGGACAGCCTAATTCACGGATACATTTTTTGCAGCCAATACACTTGTCAGGAAGGACATGCATGGATTCTTTCGGCTCGGCAACAGCGATACAGGGTGATTTAAAAATGATCGCTTTGACGCCGGGCTCGTTAGACACTCTTTTTACACAACTTACGGCAGTTTTGTGTTCCAGCGGATCAACTGTCTCTACAATATCGAGGCCAATGCCTTTCAGGACCGCTTCGATATCAATCTTATCCACAATCTTGCCCATCATCGTCTGTCCGGTTCCGGGGTGCGGCTGGTGTCCGGTCATGGCGGTAGTTGAATTGTCCAATATGATAAGAGTCAGATCGGACTGATTGTACACGGCATTTATCACGCCTGTGACAGCAGAGGCAAAAAAGGTGGAATCGCCTACGAATGCAAAGCAATGAGTATCAGGCTCTATCCGGCCGACACCCTGTGCAATGCCAAGTCCTGCGCCCATGCACAGACAGGTATCGACCATATCAAGGGGCATGGCATTTCCCAGTGTATAGCAGCCGATATCTCCGCAGAAGATAGTCTTCTCTCCTTGCATGGCTGTCTTTACAGCATAGAAAGAAGCCCGGTGAGGGCACCCGGCACAGAGTATCGGAGGACGGACGGGAAGATTGGGCAGAATATCAGGGGAATTGCCGGTCTTAGGATTCGATCGTGTATTGTCATATGTATCTTTAAGGAATCGGCGGATATCCCGAAATACACTGTCACGGCTGTTCTCGCCCGCATTTTTTACATGATGGCTCAGCTTCCCATAAATCTTTACCGGAAGATGATATTTTCCGCAGATATAAGTCAGCTCTTTTTCGATGACCGGATCAAGTTCCTCAAAGCAGAGGACTGCGTCAAGTCCTTCTAAAAATTCCAGTGCAAGCTTTTCCGGGAACGGATGAGGGGTGGCGATTTTAAGAATCGGTATACTGTCAATGCTCTTCAATGATTCTAAAACATAAGTAAAGCTTACGCCGCCGGCAGCGATTCCTTTTCTGACAGGATTTTCATCTGCGGCGGTGTCCGAACCTGCGTCTGATACAGAAGGGCGGACAATCTGATTCCTTTTGTATGCAAAAAAGTCTTCCGAAAGCTTTTCATTCCTCTCTTCGATTTTTATATGGTTTTGATAGGACAGACGAGGAAAAATAACCCAGCGCGCGGAATCCTTTACGAACCCGTCGGGTGTATGAGACGTGTATTCATCCGCATCCTTTACAGAGACAGAGGCATATCCATGGCAGACTCTGGTGGTAGGCCGCAAAAAGACAGGAGTACCATATTTTTCAGAATAGGCGAATGCTTCCTGTACCATCTCATATGCTTCTTGTGCCGAAGACGGATCAAAGCAGGGTAGCTTTGAAAAGGCGGCAAAATGCCGCGTATCCTGTTCCGTCTGGGAGGATACAGGTCCGGGATCGTCAGCTACAAGGACTACCATGCCGCCTTTGACACCGATATATTCCAGACTCATAAGCGGATCGGAAGCCACATTCAGTCCGACCTGCTTCATCGTCACCATGCTGCGGGCGCCGGAATATGCGGCCCCGGCGGCAACTTCCATAGCTGCCTTTTCATTGACAGACCATTCTACGTAAATGTTGTCTGATCTTCGCTTTGCGATTGTTTCCAGAACTTCGGTAGAGGGCGTGCCGGGATAACCGGATACCAGATTCACTCCGGCGGCGATAGCGCCAAGGGCAATGGCTTCATTGCCCATTAAAAATTCTTTGTGCATAGTCTCACCTCTGTTTATGATGTTTGAAATTTGTAAAAATCCATATTCACTTTCCGATAGATTTTATATTACCTAATTGAATATGAAATGTAAAGAGGCAAACGATTGGCAGAAGTTGTTTTGCGAGATAAAAACTTACTGAATGACATTTTAAAGATCAGACTTTTTTGTTATACTATAACTACCAGAAAACTTGAAATGAGGTGGTGGATATTCACGAATTGCAAAGAATGGGTACTTGATGGATCACGGCGGTATTTGCCGCAAGAGTGAAACATAAATTGAAAATCTATATCAAATATGGTAGAATTGAAAAAATGAGAGATATGGAGAAAATTTTGAAAAACAGGGAGGATTTTCATGGAAAGCTATAAAAAAGAATTTATAGAGTTTATGGTAGAGAGCGATGTGCTAAAGTTTGGGGAGTTCACATTAAAGAGCGGAAGGAAGTCCCCCTTTTTTATGAATGCAGGAGCTTATGTGACGGGGACACAGCTTCGTAAGCTTGGCGAGTATTATGCAAAGGCGATTTACAATACATACGGGCTTGATTTTGATGTGATGTTCGGCCCTGCTTATAAGGGAATTCCGCTTACCGTGGCTGCGACGATGGCATACAGCTCGCTGTACGGTAAAGATATCCGGTATTGTTCTAACAGAAAAGAAGTGAAAGATCATGGAGATACAGGTATTCTTCTTGGAAGTAAGCTGAAAGACGGAGACAGGGTCGTAATTATCGAGGATGTCACAACCTCCGGCAAGTCCATTGAAGAGACGTTTCCTATTATAAAAGCGCAGGCGGATGTAGAGGTGAAGGGACTTATCGTATCTCTGAACCGTATGGAAGTAGGAAAGGGAGGAGAAAAAAGTGCGCTGGATGAGATTCAGGAGGTGTACGGATTCGGCGCGGGCGCTATCGTAACGATGAGGGAGGTTGTGGAGCATTTGTATAATAAGCCGTACAATGGGAAAATTGTGATTGATGATACATTAAAAACAGCGATCGACGCATATTATGAAAAGTATGGTGCGAAATAAAATGGCACGATATAGTATAGAATCAATAGGGAGGTAATGGATATGAACGAGCAGGCATATAAGACGATGGGGCTCACGGGGGCGGCAAGTATCGCCATTGGTATCGTGACGCTTGTGATGGGAATAACCGTAGGTGTAATCGCTGTGATCAGCGGCGCAAAGCTTTTAAAAGACAGGAAGGGACTTACATTTTAAGAGAATAGTATGAAAAGATAGAAGGGGCGTTTAATATTTGGATGTAAGGGACAAAAAAAGAATCCGCTTTATCGGAAAGATTTTGTTTGTACTTTATATTGCATTTATCATATATTTTTTGATATTCTCTGAGTGGTACGGGCGTTCTGGTGTGACGTCGGAGTATCGGTATAATTTGGTATTATTCAGGGAGATTAAGAGATTTTGGAAATACCGGGAACAGCTTGGAATGTTTGCTGTGTTTACGAATCTGTTCGGTAATGTTCTGATTTTTATGCCGTTTGGGTTCTTTATGCCTGCAGCATGTAGAAATAAAAGATTTTTATCTGCGCTGTGCTATAGCTTTGGTTTAAGTCTTTGTGTAGAAACATTTCAGTTGGCGGCAAAGGTGGGGAGCTTTGACGTGGACGATCTGCTTCTCAATACAGCCGGAGGCGCGGCAGGATATATCCTGTATGAGGTATGCAATGCAATAAGGAGAAAATATGTTTACAAAAAAACAGAAAAAGACAGAGGAAGATAGAGATAAAGAACTTGCAAAGGCGCGGGCAAAGCAGCGCAAAAAGCTGATAAAGACAAAATATGGGCAGAGACAAAAAAAACATGCAAAAAAGGGGATACAGTCCTGTCTTCTGGCTGCGGTTTCGATTGTTTTAGTTATTCTGATGTTTAAGAATTCGTTTGAAGCGAAGGGGGATATCAGCATTTTATACGGATTTGCAGGGCTTGCTATTCCAGTAATCGCATGGAGAGGGCTCGTATATGCGATCCGTGGTTTTAATGAGAGGGAAAAGAATTACATAACATGCAAGATCGGAGCCGGATGCAACGGTGCTTTGATTTTTTGGATGTGTGCAATATTTATCAGGGGGCTTTTTTAGATGACAGAGGAAAGATATAAGTTAGCGATCGGCCGGATTCAGGAGATAGGAGCGGAACAGACAGTGGATGTGAAGTTTCGGGATTATTTCTGTAAAATGGCTGATTTTGTTATTATGATTGATGAATTGAAGTCCGTTCTTTCAGAAGGCGCGTATGCGGATGCGGCGCTTATAGAACTTCAGGAGTGGAATCAAAGGCTTTATTTTGATATTTTACCGGAGCAGTATGAAAAGAGTTATGCGAATCCGTCTAATGCTGTCAGAAAGCTTGGGGAAGAGTACGGTGCGCTTTTAAGCTTTTTGTATACGGAACTTCGGGGGATGATCGTGTATGTATTTGAGAAGAAAACGGAGTATCTTGACATTCTGATGGAGCTTTTCATCGAGATCTATAATCAGTTTGAAGAGGGACTGCCAAAGATCAAAGACATCAAAGATACAATTTACTGGTATGCCAGCGATTACTGTGACGTATTTGCAGTTGACCGGATTAAGGAGCAGATTCTGCCGGGAGAATCTTTTGCGGCAGATATTATAAGGAACAGCAACCTTGAGGATATAAGATATCTGTATCAGTTCGGGGAATATGTCAGTGAAAATGAGCGAAAGGGCGCTCAGTATATGAACAGTCTTCCGGATGAAGTGATTCAGAAGATGGCGGACGTCTACACGGAAGGTTACCGCAGGGGGTTTGTGAACACGGGAAAAGATCTGTCGAAGAAATCTGTGGTGAATATCCGGTATGTGTTAGGATTTGAGCGCGTTGTGAGAAGAGCGATTGAGAACTTTGAGAAGATGGGACTTTCACCGGTCATTTATCGCGCCTCAGTAAGTGTTCTTACTAAACGGAAGAATTTAAGGATTGGATACTGCGGGGGCAACCCGAATCCCCAGTATGATTATGATCATCGTAACGATCAGGCTTTGTTTTTGGACAAGAGGTTCTTGGAGCGGAAAGTAGAAGTTATTCAGAATACCTATGAAAAATATAAAGAAGAGGCTGCGCAGTTTGCGGGGCCTGCGTGTATGGAAGTGTTTGGAGAGAAGCCGTTTTCGCCGGAACAGAAGAAGGAGGCAGTCAAGTTTACGGACAGACAGGAGGAGCTTTCCCGGCAGTTTGAAAACAGACAGAGCCAGATTACGAACGAGTACATTCGCGGAGATGAGCGGAGCTTTACCATCATTGCATATCCGGTGCCGGAGATTGGTGAGAAATATAAGGAGATTTTTGATGAGGTGATCCGGATCAATACACTGGATGCGAAGTTATATGAGAAGGTACAGCAGACATTGATTGATGCGCTGGATCAGGGAGAGTATGTGCACATTCTTGGCGCAAACGGCAATCGGACAGACCTTAGAGTACAGCTTCATGGATTGTCGGATCCTGAAAAAGAGACGATTTTTGAGAACTGTGTGGCAGATGTGAATATTCCGGTGGGGGAAGTATTCACTTCTCCGGTGTTAGAAGGAACCAACGGAACTCTGCATGTTGGCAAAGTGTATCTGAATGAATTGCAGTATAGAGATTTGGAGATTGAATTTGTCAACGGGATGATCAGCGATTACCGATGCGGTAATTTTGAGCGGGAGCTTGAAAATAAGGAATATATCCGTGATAATATTCTTCATAAGCATCCGACGCTGCCTCTTGGCGAATTTGCCATTGGAACAAATACGACGGCCTACATGATGGCCAAAAAGTATAAGATAGAAGATAAGCTGCCGATTCTGATCGCTGAGAAGATGGGACCTCATTTTGCAGTGGGGGATACGTGTTATAGCTGGAGCGAGGATGTAAAAGTCTATAACCCGAATGGGAAGGAGATCATTGCGAAAGAAAATTCAGTATCTGCACTCAGGAAGGAAGATGTGTCAAAAGCATATTTCCACTGTCATACGGATATTACCATTCCCTATGAGGAGTTGATGAGTATCGTGGTAGTTACAAAGATGGGTGAGAACATCCTGCTGTTAGAAAACGGGAGATTCGTGCTGCCAGGAACAGAAGCTTTGAATGAACCGTTGAAAAAAATGCACAGATAAGGTATGCTAATGCTGGGTATCAGCAAATGACAGTAATAGAGCAATTTTAGAAGAAAGAAAGGACGAGGAAGATGCCGAAAGTAGGAATTGTTATGGGCAGTGATTCTGACCTGAAGGTTATGAGCAAAGCTGCCAGAATGCTGGAAAAATTGGAAATTGATTATGAGATGACGATCATCTCTGCACACCGGGAGCCGGATGTGTTCTTCGAGTGGGCGAAAGCAGCAGAAGGAAAAGGAATGAAAGTTATCATAGCGGGAGCAGGTATGGCTGCCCATCTGCCGGGGATGTGCGCGGCGTTGTTTCCGATGCCGGTGGTAGGAGTTCCTCTTTCCGGAAAGAATCTTGAGGGTGAGGATGCGCTGCTTTCTATTGTGCAGATGCCGCCCGGAATCCCGGTTGCGACGGTTGCCATTGACGGTGGAATGAATGCGGCGATTCTTGCGGCGAAGATTCTTGCGACATCAAATGCAGAACTTCTTGATAAGCTAAAAGCTTATGCTCAGGAGATGAAAGAGACTGTGCAGGGGAAAGCGGCAAGATTAGATGACATTGGTTATGAGGCGTATCTTAACGGTTAATAGAGATTAAAAAGCTGTAAAGAGCAGCAGAGGAGAGAAATTATGGATTATAAAAAGGCAGGCGTTGATATTGAAGCTGGCTATAGATCAGTGGAACTTATGAAAAAGCATGTGAAAGAGACAATGCGTCCGGAGGTTTTAGGCGGGCTTGGCGGTTTTGCAGGCGCCTTTGATCTAAGCGCAATTAAAAATATGGAAGAGCCGGTTCTTCTTTCTGGAACAGATGGCTGCGGTACAAAGGTGAAGTTGGCCTTTGTCATGGATAAGCACGATACGATCGGTATTGACGCTGTTGCGATGTGTGTCAATGATATAGCCTGCTCTGGCGGTGAACCTTTATTCTTTTTGGATTATATAGCATGCGGTAAAAATTATCCCGAAAAAATCGCAGCGATCGTCAGCGGTGTGGCAGAAGGATGTAAGCAGTCAGATTGTGCTCTGGTAGGCGGAGAGACGGCGGAGCATCCGGGGCTTATGCCGGTAGATGAATACGATCTTGCGGGCTTTGCAGTAGGAGTTGCAGATAAAAAGGATATTATAAACGGTCAGGAGATAAAACCGGGCGACGTGCTTGTCGGCATGGCATCAAGCGGCGTCCACAGCAATGGCTTTTCTCTGGTCCGTAGTGTATTTGAGATGACAAAGGAATCTCTGGATACATATTATGAGGAACTTCATAAGACTCTTGGGGAAGCGCTGATCGAACCTACGAAGATCTACGTCAAAGCGCTTAAGAGTATGAAAAACAACGGTATCCGAGTGAAGGGCTGCAGCCATATCACCGGCGGCGGTTTTTATGAAAATGTACCGAGAATGCTTCCGGACGGTATCAGGGCAGTGATTGAAAAAAACAGCTATGAAGTTCCGGCAATCTTTAAGTTGTTAGCTAAGAAGGGCGATATCGCAGAGGATATGATGTATCATACCTTTAACATGGGGCTTGGCATGGTGATCGCAGTTGCTCCGGAAGACAAAGAAAAGGCTTTGGAAGCAATAGCGGCGGCAGGCGAAAAGGCTTATGTTGTCGGATATACCCAGAAAGGCGAAAAAGGAGTTACATTATGTTAAATGTCATAGTGCTGGTGTCGGGCGGCGGGACGAACCTGCAGGCGATCATTGACGCGGTAGAGACTGAAAAGATCAGTAACACGAGAATTTCCGGAGTTATCAGCAATAATAAAAATGCTTATGCACTTGTTCGGGCTAAAAAGCATGGGATAGAGAATCGCTGCATTTCCCCAAAGGATTTTGAGACAAGGGCACAGTTTAATGAAAAGTTTTTAGAGGCTGTAGACGGGATGAAGCCGGATCTGATCGTACTTGCCGGATTCCTTGTTGTGATTCCGCCGAAGATGACAGAGAGATACAAAAACCGTATCATCAATATCCATCCATCTCTGATCCCGTCCTTTTGCGGGACGGGATACTATGGACTTAAGGTTCATGAGGCGGCGCTCCTTCGAGGTGTGAAGGTAGTCGGGGCGACCGTTCATTTTGTAGATGAGGGGACGGACACTGGTCCGATCATCCTGCAAAAGGCAGTGGAAGTAGAGCCGGGCGATACACCTGAGATCCTGCAGAGACGCGTCATGGAACAAGCGGAGTGGAAGATTTTACCGAAAGCCATTGACCTGATCGCGAATGGGAAAGTAAAAGTAGAAGATGGGAAAACTGTGATTTTATAAGGAGGATGTGCGAATGAATGTATTGATTGTGGGAAGCGGCGGAAGAGAGCATGCGATCGCGTACTGCGTGGCAAAGAGCGAGAAGGCGGATAAGATATACTGCACACCAGGTAACGCCGGAATAGCAGAGTATGCAGAGTGTGCTCCTATAGGTGCAATGGAATTTGAAAAGATTGTTGCATTTGCGAAGGAGAAGGAGATTGGTCTTGTTATCGTGGGAATGGATGATCCGTTGGTAGGAGGATTAGTTGATGAGTTGGAGGCGGCAGGAATCCGCACATTTGGACCGAGAAAAAATGCGGCGATCTTAGAGGGTTCCAAGGCGTTTTCCAAAGATCTTATGAAAAAATACAATATCCCTACGGCAGCTTATGAAAATTTTACAGATCCGGACAAGGCGCTGTCTTATCTTGAGACGGCGAAATTTCCGATAGTTCTTAAGGCGGATGGTCTGGCGCTTGGAAAAGGCGTGCTGATCTGCAATACGCTTGAGGAAGCGAAGGAAGGCGTAAGAACCATTATGCTGGATAAGAAGTTCGGCTCCGCGGGAAATGAGATGGTCATTGAAGAGTTCATCACAGGCCGTGAGGTGTCGGTGCTTTCCTTTGTGGATGGCAATACGATCAAGACTATGACGTCCGCGCAGGATCATAAGCGTGCAGGAGACGGGGACACCGGGCTGAATACCGGCGGAATGGGTACTTTCTCGCCAAGTCCCTTCTATACGGAGGAAGTGGAGGAATTCTGCCAGAAGCATATCTATCAGGCGACGGTAGATGCTATGAAAGCAGAGGGAAGGCCGTTTAAGGGTGTGATCTTCTTCGGACTGATGATCACGGAGGAAGGACCCAAGGTTCTTGAGTATAATGCAAGATTCGGTGATCCGGAGGCGCAGGTAGTCCTTCCGAGAATGAAGAATGATATGATCGAAGTGATTGAGGCTTGTATCGACGGAACATTGGATAAGCTGGATCTGCAGTTTGAAGATAATGCGGCTGTATGTGTCGTGCTGGCAAGTGAAGGATATCCGGTAAAATATGATAAAGGCCTTCCTATTGCGGGCTTAGAGGAATTCAAGAAGCATGAGGGATATTATTGCTTTCATGCCGGAACAAAGTACGACAATGGAAAGATTGTGACGAACGGCGGAAGAGTTCTTGGCATAACTGCAAAGGGCAAGGATCTGAAAGAAGCCAGAGCCAACGCATATGCGGCGACAGAGTGGGTAAAGTTTGATAACAAATATATGCGTCATGATATCGGAAAAGCGATAGATGAGGCGTAGCCGGAAACTTAGTGATAAAGAATATTGGAAAAGAAGAAGCAGTGCCCTATACAGTATATGATGGGTTACTGCCTCTTTTTACGTATTTTATGGAAGTGTGTTACAGCATTTTAAATTCTATATTAGTTTATTGCTTTTAAGATAAATAACCTTGAATCAAAGTCACAGGTCGGAATATTTCCCATAGCCATCTCGCCGACGCTCGAGTCGGTAGTGATAAGGCCTGCGTTCATAAGCTCGTCGCCGTAATGTCCTCTTCGGTCTGAGGAGAGTTCATAGCAGATGCCGGGATCAAGACCTTTAAGGGAGATTCTTGTAAATGGCATGTTTGCACCGTTGAGTACCTTGTATACTCCTACGATAGCTTCCTTTTTATCCTCGCTTACCACCATCCAGGAAGTAGTCCCGTCCCCGTCAAATGGGCTTTTAAGACGATAGAATGTACCAAACTGGAACAGTCCGCGGTACTGTTTCATGAAGCTGATCTGCGCCTTTACCTCTTCCTGCTCTTCTTCGGTCAGTTTGTTCAGATCCAGCTCATAGCCGAAGGTTCCGAAGTATGCCACGTTTGCTCTTGTATGGAGAGGCGTGTTCCTGTATACCTGATGGTTTGGTGTCACAGATACGTGGCTTCCCATGCAGCTTACCGGATAGCAGTAGGAAGTGCCATACTGGATTTTCAAGCGCTCTACCGCATCGGAGTCATCGCTGGTCCAGCCTTGAGGCGCATAGTAGAGAAGCCCCGGATCAAACCGTGCGCCGCCGCTTGCACAGGATTCAAAGAGTACCTGTGGGAAGCGGCTGGTCAGTCTTTCGTAAAGGTCATAGACACCTAAAATATACCTGTGGAACACTTCGCCCTGACGGTCTGCCGGGAGAGCGGCGCTGTAGCATTCGGTAATGCTGCGGTTCATATCCCATTTTACATAGGAAACTTTGGCTTCCCCTAAGATCTTTGCCATCATCTCGTAGATACAATCCACAACTTCCTTTCTGGAGAAATCAAGGACATACTGGAAACGCCCATGGGATGCGCTGCGTTCTGGTGTCTTTAAGATCCAGTCCGGGTGCTTCCGGTAAAGATCAGAATCCTTATTCACCATCTCGGGCTCGAACCAGAGGCCGAACTTCATGCCGATATCTTCAATCTTCTGGGCAAGGCCTGTGATGCCATCGGGGAGCAGCTCTGGATTGGCGATCCAGTCGCCAAGTCCTGCCTTTTCATGGCGGCGTCCGCCGAACCATCCGTCATCCAGTACAAAAAGTTCTACGCCGCAGGCCATGGCCTTGGTAGCAATGTTGACAAGACGCTCTTCAGTAAAATCAAAATAGGTTGCTTCCCAGTTATTAATCAGGATCGGACGTGCCTTATCCTTCCAGTAACCTCTTGCAAGACGCATCTGGTACAGTCTGTGGAAGGTCTGGCTCATATGATTTAAACCCTTATCGGAGTATACCATGACAGCCTCTGGCGTCTGGAAGGACTGGTCAGGCGCTAATTTCCAGTCGAACCAGTGGGGATGGATGCCTAAGAGAAGCCTTGTCTCATTGTGGGTGCTCACTTCTGCCTGAGCGAGAAAATTGCCGCTGTATATAAGGCTGAAGCCGATGGCCTCCCCTTGGAATTCCGTAGCATCCGTCCGCTTTAGGATCACGAAAGGATTGTGGTTATGGGAGGAATGTCCGCGGACACTTCCCACCGATTGGATGCCCTGCTCAAGCCTCCTTGTCTTCAGGTGGCGTTCCCTGCCCCATGCTCCGGAAAAATGCACGAACTCATAATCGCAGTCCGGAAGATCCATACAAAGGCTCATGGCTCTCGTAAGATGAAGAGTATCATCGCCTTCATTTACAAAGGCGGCGCTTCTTGCGATAATGCCGCCGTCAGAGAATATCGTGTAGAAAAGCTTCAAGGCAAGTCCGTTTACCGGATCCTTCAAGAAAAGGGTAAGTGTCTCAGCCTCAGAGTCATCCTCGGTGTAGGTAGCCGGAAGTCCGGGAAGAGAAGGCTTGCCCTTCTCGATGGCATACCCCTGATACTGGAAATCTAAGATGCGTCCGCCGTCTTTTCCTGTAACCTCTGCTGCCGGGTCCCTGAAATCGGTAGAGCCGTACACACCGTACTCCTGACTGATGTGTTCTAATGTATACTTGTAGTCGTCGTCAAAGAGATAAGAAGTCATCGGGCGGAAAGCAAACTCAAGGAAATGTGAAAAATCCTCTGAATGATGGATCCTTTTTCCAAAATAAAGCTGAGCCATCTGTCCGCTCTCAAGTACCGTCATGATATAGCTGACGGAATCATTGCACAGATGAAAGGTACGTGTTTTTTCATTAAATAAAATACTCATTGCCAATTCCTCCGAATTAAAAATTATTGATATAGAGTATAGAAAAAAATGCAGAAAATTGATAGAAACATATGTTGAAGAAAACAGTCAAAATGTTAAAAAGACTGTAAGAGGTTCCTACAGTCTTTCCAGAGTGTTCCTATTATTCTGTAATTTTGACTTATGAAGGTTTAATACATCCTTGCGGTAGCGGGAGGGCGTCTGCCCTTTTTTTATCTTAAACACCTTTGAAAAGATCAAAGGATCGGTATACCCACAGGAGAGGGCGATGCTTTCAATGGACAGATCCGTCATGGTAAGCAGCTCCGTCGCCTGGGAGATACGGTAATTGGCCAGATAGTCCTGAGGGGACATGCCAAGGTGCGTCTTGAACAGGGTGTAGAGATAGCTTCGGTTGATGCAGACGTAATTGGCGACGTCAGTTACGTGGATTGGAAAGGAATAATTGTTCTGGATGAATTCCACCGCCTGCAGGATATAAGGATTCTCTCCGTTGTGGAACACAGGGGGACTTACATGGATATCTCTGGTGAGTATGGAAAAAAACTCGTATAAAAGCCCCTGAAGGCGAAAGCGGTGCGTAGTTGTGGAAATGTTATTTTTCAGCATATTCAGCACAACCCCCTTTAATTCTGCACCGTAGGCGCATTTAAAGATGGGATGCTGGTGGTTAAGCCCCATATCAGCCAGATATTTGTCCGCGTTGTTCCCGTCGAACCCAATCCAGATGTAAGACCAGGGATCACTATCATCCGCCTGGTAAAAGGTCTGGATTCGGGGTTCGATCAGGAACCCGCAGCCCTCTTCCAGCAGGTATTCCTTCTTGCCGATCCGGTACATCCCCTTTCCTTTCAGTATATAATGGATCAGGTAATTGGGCCGGACGGAGGGGCCGAAGCAGTGTCCGGCCTCACAGTCGGCATACCCGCAGTAGCATAAGTATATGTCTGTAAATTTTTTGTCTGTCAGCTGCAGTACGTAAGCATTTTCCATAGAATTTCCACCTTGTGTCGTAACTGTACTCGTGTTGAAAAAAATATCCGTTGTTTCCCGTGATGCAGAAAAATCAGTAGTTACCCAGCTTCCCGAGATATTTGTCGATTCGTCTTAAGCGTTTTTCGACGCCTTTTACCTTGTGGCTGATCGTTTCAAGCAGCGCTTCCGCTATAAACTGCGCCCCTACCAGTGAATTGAAAAAAGAATTGCTGTCGACGGAAACTGTAAAAAGAACCGTCGCGTAGGGTGCAAGAAGAGAACTGGGCTTATCAGTGACAACGATGATCTTCGCCTCAGCATCTCTGGCCATCTGTGCTGTGACTTCGTCTACGGAAGAGTAGCGGGGGAAGCTGAATATGATCAGGCAGTCTTCCTTGGTGATGTTGCACATATGGTCTATGGGACTTAAGGCAGCGGTATTGGTCATAACTACATGCGGAACCATCTGCTTTAAATAAAGAAGAAAGTAGTTGCTTAAGCATGTATTGCCGCGTGTGGCGGAAATGTATTTGCGCCGGCTTGTTATGATGATATCCGCTGCTTCTTCAAACTGACTCGTTGTATTGCTGATAAATACAGACTCCAGATTTTTTGCTGTGATCTTAAAGTGCCGGTCGATATAATCTGTGTCGTTGCTCAGCTTTGTCTGCTGTGCGATTCTTTGAGAAGGAACCGTAATTGCGCTGGAAATACTTAATACCTTGTCTTGATAATTCTTTCTCAGAGATTTTTGAAATGCCATAAATCCACTGTATCCAAGGGAGCGGCTGAAGCGGATGACAGATGATTCGCTGACACCGAGCGTCTCGGCAATCTCGGTAGATGTCATAAAGCAGGCATCTGCGGAATTGTCCAGAATATATGCGGCGATCATCCGCTGTGTTTTAGTCAGTTTGGCATTGTTGATGGTTTCTCTCAATTCTTTCATACAGGCACCTCCGTATTCTATATCAATTTAACCACGAATCATTCAAATATGCAAGCCAAATTGTAAATACAATTGATGAAAAAATGAAATAATTTAAAGTTTTGTGAAAAAAATAACTTTTATTGCATATTATAGACAGGTGTGATATTATAAGTTCTAGAAACAAATGAATAATATTGTTCAAAAAATAACAGAGTTGAAAAATATTATTCACTATATCGGGCGGGACTGGATGGGACTGGTCAACGAAACGATTTCACATAATATTTAGGAGGTAATGTCAAGTGAAAGTAGGATGCGTAAAAGAGATTAAGAACAATGAATTTCGTGTAGGTATGACACCGGATAATGTAAAGAGTTATAAGAATGCGGGTCATGAAGTATATATCGAGAAGAGTGCAGGTGTAGGGTCTGGATTTATGGATGAAGAATATGAAGCAGCAGGTGCGAAGATGATTGACACCGCAAAAGAAGTATGGGATACTGTTGATATGATGGTTAAGGTTAAAGAGCCATTGCCGGAAGAGTATCCGTTATTCCATGAAGGACTTATTCTTTATACATATCTTCACCTTGCAGCGGATAAGGCACAGACAGATGCACTTCTTGGCGCAAAGGTAAAAGGAGTTGCATATGAGACACTGTTTGATCCGAGGAATGGCGGTTTGCCGCTTCTTGCTCCGATGAGCCAGATCGCAGGACGTCTTAGTATTCAGGAAGGCGCTAAGTACCTTGAGAAGACATTTGGCGGAGAGGGTGTTCTTCTTGCAGGCGTACCGGGAACTCCGAAGGCTAACATCGTAATCCTTGGCGGCGGTAACGTGGGAACGAATGCCTGCAAGATTGCTGTTGGTATGGGAGCTAATGTTACGATTCTGGATATCAGTCTTCCAAGACTGGCATATCTTGATGATCTGTTCGGCGCACGTGTCCAGACATTGGTTTCTACAGATGCGAATATAGAGAAAGCTGTTAAAGATGCTGATCTTGTTATCGGATCTGTACTGATTCCAGGAAAAGCAGCTCCGAAGCTTTTCAAGAAAGAATATCTAAAAGAGATGAAGCCTGGTTCTGTATTTGTTGACGTTGCAGTTGACCAGGGCGGATGCGGTGAGACAACTAAGGTTACTTACCATGATGATCCGATCTTCGTAGTTGATGGAGTTGTTCATTATTGTGTAGGCAATATGCCGGGAGCAGTTCCAAGAACATCTACGATTGCACTGACTAACGCTACACTCAGCTATGGACTTCAGATTGCTAACAAAGGTCTGGAGCAGGCTTGTAAAGATAATGACGTTATCTACTCCGCGGTCAATACTTATGACGGAAAACTCACATGCAAGAACGTTGCTGACAGCTTTGACTGCTATGAGTACGTAGATATCAAGTCAATTGCTAATTAAGACATTTTCCTAACTTAATTCCTTCAAAGTTGCGAAAGGAGCTTACAATTTTGGTTGTAAGCTCCTTTTGATTGTGTTATAGTATATCTAGCACAAAAGAAAAAGGTGATAAGGTGTATATAGAAATTGATTTTAACAGTGATGAAGCAATATATGTCCAGCTTCAGAACCAGATTATCATGGGAATCGCCATGGATGTGATTCGCGAGGGAGATACCCTGCCTTCTGTAAGGCAGCTGGCAGATACGGTCGGGATCAATATGCATACAGTGAATAAGGCGTATAATATCTTGAAACAGGAAGGTTTTATACAGCTCGACAGAAGAAGAGGCGCGGTCATTGCCCTAGATATAGACAAGGCGCAGGCGCTTCTTAAGCTGAAAGAGCAGCTTCGGGTCATGCTTGCCAAAGGCTGCTGCAAGAGCATATCCAGACAGGATGTACATGTAATGGTGGATGAGATATTTGATGAATATAGAAAGGAATAAAAAGATTTATGGAATATACACAACAGGCGAAGGATGTGCTTAAGATCGCGCAGGCGACGGCGAAAGAGTTAAACCATCCATATGTAGGGACCGAACATTTGCTGATCGGACTCAGAAAAGTATACACTGGAGTTGCCGGACAGGTTCTGGCAGGCAACGGTGTGGATGAGAATCATATTTTGAAGATTGTTGACGAACTTGTGTCGCCAGCGGAGGAGGTGTCGGTGGTACACCATCCGAAGTTCAGCCCCAGATTAGAGTGCATTCTTGAGGAGAGCAGAGAGGAAGCGGAGAAAGAGCGCGCGGAGCGGATCGGGACAGAGCATATGCTGCTGGCGCTTCTTAAGGATGTAGAATGCGTGGCCACAAGGATGCTGATCACTCTGAATCTTAATGTTCAAAAGATGCTTCAGGAGGTTCTGGCAGTAATCGGGATCAATCCAAAGGAATATCAGGAGGAGATGCAGCAGGCGGCCCATGGAAGAAAGGGCGGTATCTTAGAACAGTACGGGACGGATCTGACGGAGCAGGCGGAAGAAGGAAAGCTTGATCCGGTGATCGGAAGAGAAGCTGAGATTAACAGGCTGATGCAGATCTTAAGCCGCAGGACGAAAAATAACCCTTGCTTGGTAGGTGAACCCGGCGTGGGAAAGACGGCGGTGATAGAGGGGCTGGCACAGCAGATAGCGGCGGGTATCGTGCCTGACAATATGAAAGAGCGCAGGGTGTTTACGATGGATCTTGCCGGCATGGTTGCCGGTTCCAAATACCGCGGTGAGTTCGAAGAGCGGATGAAAGGTCTGATCAGAGAGGTGAAGGCTGCGGGTAATGTGATCCTTTTTCTTGATGAGGTTCATACCATCATTGGAGCGGGCGGCGCGGAGGGCGCTATTGATGCGTCGAATATATTAAAGCCTTCTCTGGCCCGGGGAGAGATGCAGCTTATCGGGGCAACTACGATTACAGAATACCGCAAGTATATCGAAAAAGATGCTGCTCTTGAACGGCGGTTCCAGCCGGTTACAGTGGAGGAACCCACACAAGAGGAATGTTTGCCTATCCTGCATGGATTGAAAGAAAAGTATGAGGAACATCATCATGTGGAGATAAAAGATGAAGCGATAGCAGCGGCTATCCAGTTGTCCGGACGCTATATCAACGACCGCTTTTTGCCGGATAAAGCGCTGGATGTGCTGGATGAAGCATGTTCAAAGATAAGTCTCAGGGGATTTAAAGTGCCTTCATCTATTCGTGAGCTGGAAGATGTGATACAAGACCTTGGAGAAAAATTGGAGAATGCTATACGAAGCGGCAATATGACAGAAGCTTCTATATTCAATAAGGAGAAAGAAAGCGCTGTTAAGAAACTTGAACAGACAAAGAAGCGTTTGGACAAGAAGAATCGGGGAAGAAAAGTGACGGTTGAGGAAGAAGATATTGCGGATGTGGTGTCCCAGTGGACAAAGATACCGGTACAGCGCCTGAAAGAATCTGAGAGTGCCAGACTTCAGAAGCTGGAGCAGACGCTCCATAAGAGAGTGATCGGGCAGGAAGAAGCGGTGTCCTCGGTGGCAAGGGCAGTGCGGCGCGGAAGAGTGGGGCTGAAAGATCCGAAGCGACCGATCGGTTCTTTCTTGTTCCTTGGGCCTACAGGTGTGGGAAAGACAGAACTTTCCAAGACGCTTTCGGAAGCTTTGTTCGGAAATGAGGATTCCATGATTCGAGTCGATATGTCCGAGTATATGGAAAAGCACAGCGTGGCAAAGATGATAGGTTCACCTCCAGGTTATGTCGGACATGACGACGGCGGACAATTAAGCGAACAGGTGAGACGGCGTCCGTATTCTGTCATACTTTTTGACGAGATAGAAAAAGCGCACCCGGATGTTTTCAATATCTTACTGCAGGTGCTGGACGATGGGCATATAACAGATTCTCAGGGGCGGAAGGTAGATTTTCGCAATACGGTGATCATTATGACTTCCAATGCGGGAGCGCAGGCGATTATTGATCCGAAGAAATTAGGCTTTAATGCAAGGGAAGACGCGGCGGATGATTACAAGCGAATGAAGAGCAATGTATTAAACGAGATTAAGCTGATCTTTCGGCCGGAGTTTTTGAATCGTATTGATGAGATCATTGTGTTTCATCCGCTCGGGAAGCCGGAGATGAAGAAAATTGTAAGCCTGATGTGCAAGGACGTCGCGAAGCGCGCTAACGAGCAGATGGGGATTCGCCTGACAATCCGCGATTCCGTAAAAGAACATATCGCGGAGACGGGCACAGATCAGAAGTACGGTGCGAGACCTTTAAGACGCGCGGTGCAGAGTCAGTTGGAGGATAAACTGGCGGAAGCAGTGCTGTCGGGTGAGATTGAAAAAGACAGTGATGTGGCAGTGGGGCTGTCTAAAAAAGAAATAAAATTTGTGAGAAAGACTACAAAATAAACTGGATTTAAGGTATACTGTATGGAAAGATAAATAGAGTGCCGACAGGCGCTGCATAGGAACGAGGAGGATAAATAAGTGGCAGCAGTGAAAGAACTTTTGAAAGCAGAAACAGACGGAACTCTTAGCTTTGGTGATTATACGCTGGGCAGCAAGACAAAACTGGACGGATTTGGATTTCAGGGGGATTTGTATAAGGTAAAGACATTTTCTGAGATCACAAAGCTTGAGAAGAATGGAATGTTTGTGTATGAGTCGGTTCCGGGGACCGCGGTTGAGAATTTTTTTGCCTCGGAGGAGGAAGTATCATTCTCAGTGTCAGGTGAGAAGGACTCACAGTTCACGCTGGGGCTTGAAGCGGACAGCGGATATGTAGTGTATATGGATGATGTTAATGTCGGGGATATGACGACGAATCTGAGTGGGAAGCTGAGCGTGAGTACAGAGCTGTCGCCCGGCAAAAGTGTAAAAGTCAGAGTGGTTAAGAAGTAATATGGCAAAAGCTAAGAAAAGCATTTTCTTCTGTCAGAACTGCGGGCATGAAGAGAGTAAATGGCTAGGGCAGTGCCCCGTATGTAAAGAATGGAATACATTTGCAGAGGAGAAGGCGGCGTCAGTGAAACAGGGCGCCGCTAAAGCTGTTCGGGAGGCAGAACTTGTCAGTCTGAGCTGTGTCTCTACCGATGAAGATGAACGAATCAGGACGGGAATCGAAGAGCTGGACCGGGTTTTAGGGGGCGGGATCGTAAGAGGCTCTCTTGTGCTGGTAGGCGGAGATCCGGGTATCGGGAAATCCACCTTGCTGCTGCAGGTGTGCCAGAGACTGGCAGATCTGGATAAGAAGATTTTGTATATATCGGGAGAAGAGTCGCTTAGGCAGATTAAGCTTCGGGCAAACCGGATGGGCGATTTTAAAGATACATTGTCGCTCCTGTGCGAGACGAATCTTGATATTATCCGAGGCGTTATAAAACAGTATAAGCCTGAGATGGCAGTCATTGATTCGATACAGACGATGTACAGTGAGGAAGTGGGTTCAGCGCCGGGGAGTGTTTCTCAAGTAAGGGAGTCTACGAATATTCTGCTGCAGCTTGCGAAGGGACTTGACATATCGATCTTTATCGTGGGACATGTGACGAAGGAAGGGATGGTTGCCGGACCGAGAGTGCTGGAGCATATGGTAGATACAGTGCTTTACTTTGAGGGGGACAGGCATGCCTCCTACCGGCTCCTGCGCGGAGTTAAGAACCGGTTCGGTTCTACGAATGAGATCGGCGTGTTTGAGATGCAAAAGAGCGGGCTTGCGGAGGTAGAGAATCCGTCAGAGTTTATGCTGAGCGGCAAACCGGAGCACGCGTCAGGCTCTGTCGTCGCGTGTGCGATGGAAGGGACGAGGCCGATGCTTATGGAGATTCAGGCGCTGGTGTGCCGGAGTAATTTCGGGATGCCGAGAAGAACGGCGGCGGGACTTGATTATAACCGGGTGAATTTACTGATGGCAGTCCTTGAAAAACGGCTGGGGCTTCCGCTGTCTAATTACGATGCTTATGTGAATATTGCGGGCGGAATCCGCCTAAGTGAACCGGCGGCTGATCTGGGAATCGTTATGGCGATTGTTTCGAGCTATAAGAATAGACCTGTTTCTGATGATATGATCGTGTTTGGAGAGGTGGGATTAAGCGGAGAGATCCGTGCGGTCACGATGCCGGAGCAGCGGGTGGCAGAGGCGAAGAAGCTTGGCTTTCGCACTTGTATCATACCGGAAGTGTCATGCAAGGCGGTAGGGGAGGTCTCAGGGATGGAAGTGATCGGCGTCAAGTCGGTGAATCAGGCGATTCATTTTCTAATATCTTAAAAGGTTGCCAAATCGGTATTAGCGTCGGTTTGGCAACCTTTTATAATATCTTTGCCTGTGCGGAATCTCTATTTGCTTTCCAGTAACTTTTCAATACTTACCAGCTTTACGCAAAGGATAAATATTGTGCCGGCAAGCTTCAGTTCTTCCAGCGTCGGATAGGACGGAGCAATACGGATATTGCTGTCCTTCGGGTCTTTTCCGTATGGGAAGGTAGCTCCCGCATCAGTCATTACCAGTCCGGCCTCCTTAGCTTTCGCGACAATCTTCTTCGCGCAGCCTTCCAGAGAATCAAATGAGATAAAGTACCCTCCTCTTGGAGCCTGCCAAGAACCGATTTCAAGGCCGCCGAGTTCTTTTTCCAGAGTGGAAAGCACGATATCGAATTTTGGGCGCATGATCGCCGCATGGCGCTTCATGTGGTTGACCATGCCGGATATGTCTCCGAAAAATCTGGCATGTCTTAATTGGTTCACTTTGTCGTGGCCGATGGTCTGTATCCGCATCTGCCGGCGGATTTCCTTCAGGTTATCGTCGGATGCCGCGATCGCTGCGATCCCAGAACCCGGGAAACTGATCTTGGAAGTGGAAGAGAACTTGTAGACCATGTTCTGATTCCCTTCCTTTTTGCACTCCATCAGAATCTCAATCAGATAGTCCTGCTTATCGTCGTACAAATGATGGATGCCGTACGCGTTGTCCCAGAAAATACGGAAGTCTTCTGCGGCCGGTTTTAATGCGGCAAAGCGGTGGACAGTCTCGTCGGAATAGGTGATACCCTGAGGATTAGAATACTTCGGGACGCACCAAATGCCCTTGATGGCAGGATCAAAGCTTACTAATCTTTCCACAATATCCATATCAGGTCCGGTAGGCGTCATGGGGACATTGATCATCTCAATGCCAAAATATTCCGTAATTGCAAAGTGTCTGTCATATCCCGGAACCGGACATAAGAACTTTACCTTATCAAGCCTGCACCACGGAGTGCTTCCAAGTACACCGTGTGTCATACAGCGCGAAATCGTATCGAACATCACGTTCAGACTGGAATTTCCGAAGATAACGATATTATCTTTCGGCACTTCCATCATATCGGCAAGAAGCTGCTTCGCTTCCTTGATACCGTCTAATACACCGTAATTCCGGCAGTCCACGCCTTCTTCGCATGTCAGCTTGGAATCACTTGTAAGTACATCCATCATCTCCATGGAAAGGTTAAGCTGTTCTGCGGACGGCTTCCCTCTGGACATATCAAGCTTCAGGTTCTTAGCCTTTATTTCTGCAAACTGCTCTTCAAGCTGCTCCTTTAATTCCAGTAACTCTTCTTTTGATAATTCCTTATATGCTGCCACTTTCATAACCTCCATCATCAATCCTGATCTAAATCTCAACGTTACCATTCTATCATATTTTGACGGTTCGTCAATGATTTCCTGCAAATTAGATAAAAAATATATGAAAACAAGGGATTTGTAATAAAAAAATATTTTTTTATGAATTAGGAAAATAAGAATTATTCAAATATCTGTAATTAAATAAAAAAATATGAAATAAAAAGATAACTAAACTAAAATGAATGAAAAGGAGGAAAATAATTATGAAACGAGAAAAAAGAGATTACAGATTGAATAGTGTGAAAGAGTTTGATATAATGTTATCAGCGTTGGTAATAACATACATAAACTTAAAAAGGAGAACAGGATTATGAAGAAAAGAATGAGTAGAATCTTATCTGCGCTGTTGGTTTCCGCGCTTGTTATGTCAGCCGGAAATGTTGTACAGGCAGAAGACGGGGGAGCTTCGTCAACAGGAAAAGCAAAGGTAGAGGCAGAGGCAATACCTCAGAGTCAGGGGACAAATGTACTCGGGACAATGAGTGATTCGAGTTCCGTAAAAGAAATTACGGCCAAAGGCGATGTTTACGGTCAAATTCCCATGAATAAGATTGTAACAGGATCGGAAAAGAATTTTGATTATGGAGAACTAGTTTATTATAATATCAGTGACTATAGATTGGGAAAGGATTATTATTATGGCTACAGTCAGCCAGTAACACTGAATAAAGGTACATTACAGTTAGCAGTGCTTGCACGAGAGGGTTCAGAACGTGTTTATTACGGACTGTACAGAGATGCGGGGTTGACGCAGGCTGTTGATTCATATTATTGGGCAGATTCGAACAATAAAACAGACAAGATGTTCAAAGTTCCTGCAAAGGGAACATATTATCTGGGTGTATATTCGACTGTCTATTCGTCAATACCAGAAGGAAGCGTAGCAGGAGGTGCCAGAGTTGGAGCTGCATTTTACGATGGAAGCGACCGCGCGCTTGGAATCGGAAAGCAGATTGCAGTCGGGCAAAAGGATGCACAGTCGAATTATTTCAAATTCAAAGCTGCGCAGAACGGAGTTATAAAGGCATATGGCAGTACGAATGCTACTGGCTATAGCGTGGCCCTCTATAATTCAAAGAAGAAAGCATTATCCGGCTGGACTCCATTGAGATACAATCCGACCTATGGCGTGAAAAAAGGTCAGACTTATTATATCCGGGTGAAGAGTTCCCGTAATTCATATGGTTATTATAATTTTAAGATCACGAATCCTGCAGTCAAGGAGAAAAGCGGAAAGAACAAGGCGAAAGCAGTTACAGTTAAGAAGGGCAAGACAGTGAAAGGAACGATTCTGGCAGGCAATGGTCAGGCTGACTGGTATAAGTTCAAAAAGACCAACAAGAAGACAACGAAGATTACTATCAAAGGCCAGACGAATGGTACATTTAGAGTAAGATTGTATAGAGGCGGAAAGCAAGTATCCGCAAAAACTTTCAACTATAGATACGGAGGTTACGAATTTAGATTGTATAACTATCCGAAGGGAACCTATTACGTTAAGGTTGAGAGAGCGAATGCTAAATCATCCGGTTATTATGCTCTGGCATGGAAATAATGTCTAACACACAGTGCTTTAAAAGGAGGTCCGGTTTTTGCGGACATCCATTAAGGAAGTAAATAAAGTTTCCGGTAAAACCGGCGTGGCGGAGGTCACGCTGGTTTTCTATATCTGTAGGTATATCCGGTTTATAAAGCGGAATGCAGATTTTCCCCACATAAGTAAAGTGAATTTGGCAGGAATCCGTGTTGCTCTTGTAATTGGAGGGAGCGCAAATATGGAATTGGTCTTGTCCTCCCTGCTTTTTTTTGCCGCACCAATTTTAATAAGTGTCTGCTTATTGAACAATAAAATCTGTTAAAGACGTTGATATTACTGCATTT
>ERZ778514.532-NODE-532-length-34687-cov-6.124307_pt1 | contig 34687 bp, 31 predicted proteins | sample MGYA00510344_ERZ778514 | MGnify/ENA primary metagenome ERZ778514 (study PRJEB29527, sample SAMN07138968) | mouse gut metagenome | material: feces | host: mouse | place: China:Nanjing | collected 2016-01-25 ...
TGTTCCGGTGTCTTCATATTATGTATATAAGGTTATTATCCAACCTTATATCCCTGCCGTCAGCATCTGTTCTTTATCTTATATACGCACGCATCAATCACGGCAACGGCAGTAATATTGACAATATCCCTTACCGAACATTCAAAGTCGGTGAAGTGTATAGGCTTGTTAAGACCCATCTGTATCGGACCGATTATCTCCGCATCCATGTCAAGTGCCTGCAACAGCTTGTAGGCATTGTTGGCACTGCTGAGGTTGGGGAATATGAGAGTGTTGACATTCTTGCCGTTAAGACGCGAGAAAGGATACTTTTTGTCACGCAGTTCCTTGTCCAAGGCAAAGTTTATCTGCATCTCGCCGTCTATCGCAAGGTCTGGATACTGCTTCTGCATCTCCTCCACGGCAGCATGAACCATGGCAGGACTTCCGCCCTCGTCGGTACCGAAGTTTGAATAGCTTATCATCGCAATATTGGGAGTCTCATTGAAGAAGCGCACCGTCATGGCACTAAGCTTCGCTATATCCATGAGAACCTCCTGATTGGGATGCCTGTTTATAAGCGTATCTGCTATATAATATACGCCTTTCTTGGTGTTAAGGATGTGCATGGTGCCGAAATGATTGTACTCGGGACGTATGCCTATGACTTCCTTTGCAACCTTTATGGTGTTTGAATACTTTGTGTAAAGACCTGTTATAAATGCGTCTGCCTCACCTGTTTCCACCATCATCATACCAAAGTAGTTGCGCTCAAACATCTTGTCATTTGCCTCTTCGTATGTATATCCCTGACGCTGACGCTTCTCAGACAATATCCTTGCATAGCGTTCACGGCGCTCACTCTGGTTGTCATGGCGAAGGTTGACAATCTCAATGCCGTCAAGACTGAGTTCAAGTTCCTTTGCAAGCTTCTCTATACGCTCGTCATTGCCAAGCAATATCGGGTGACATATACCTTCCGCCTTTGCCTGCACGGCAGCTTTGAGCATTGTTGGATGCAGACCTTCGGCAAAAACAACGCGCTGCGGATGCTTGCGTGCCGTGTCATAAAGCTTCTGCGTAAGCTTTGTTTCCTGCCCGAGCAACTGGCGCAACTGCTGCTTGTATGCCGTCCAGTCGGTTATATGCGTACGCGCCACCCCGCTGTCCATTGCCGCCTTTGCCACAGCTGCCGAAACCTCTGTTATCAGTCGCGGATCGACTGGTTTAGGTATGAAGTATGAAGGACCGAAGGTAAGGTTGTTGACCTTGTACACATCGTTCACCACATCGGGCACCGGCTGCTTGGCAAGGTCTGCTATGGCATTGACGGCAGCCAGTTTCATCTCCTCGTTAATTGCCGTTGCATGAACATCGAGCGCACCACGGAAAATGTAGGGGAAGCCTATCACGTTGTTTATCTGGTTGGGATAGTCGGAGCGTCCGGTACTCATGAGTACGTCGGGACGGCTTGCCATGGCATCCTCGTATGATATTTCGGGAACAGGATTGGCAAGTGCAAAGACAATAGGCTGATCAGCCATGGAGCGTACCATGTCCTGTGTCAGCACATTTCCTTTGGACAGTCCAACAAAAACGTCGGCTCCCTTAACGGCATCCTCAAGCGTATGCACATCGCGGCGGTCGGTTGCAAACAGCTTCTTTTGTTCCGTAAGGTTCTCACGGTCGCTTGTGATGACTCCTTTAGAGTCAAGCATAAGTATATTCTCTGTTCTTGCACCGAGGGCAACATACAGCTTTGTACAGGATATTGCCGCGGCACCGGCACCGTTTACAACGATTTTCACTTTGGATATGTCCTTGCCGTTAACCTCAAGCGCATTCTTCAGTCCGGCAGCCGATATAATTGCCGTACCGTGCTGGTCGTCGTGCATCACAGGAATGTCGAGCGTACGTTTAAGACGCTCTTCTATATAGAAACATTCAGGTGCCTTGATGTCCTCGAGGTTGATGCCTCCGAAAGTCGGGGCTATCTTCTCCACTGCTTCACAGAACTTTTCGGGGTCTTTTTCCGCCACCTCTATGTCAAAGACATCGATTCCACCGTAAATTTTAAACAACAGTCCCTTTCCTTCCATTACAGGCTTTCCACTCATGGCACCTATGTCTCCGAGCCCGAGCACAGCCGTACCGTTACTAATAACGGCAACAAGGTTTCCCTTGTCCGTATACTTATATGCGTCGTCAGGATTTTTCTCTATCTCAAGACAGGGATATGCCACACCCGGAGAATATGCAAGGCTCAGGTCGGTTTGTGTACTGTAAGGCTTGGTAGGCTTTACTTCTATCTTGCCCGGTCTGCCACATTCGTGATATTCCAGTGCTGCTTCTTTTGAAATCTTAACCATAGTTTATTGATAATCGTTGGAAAAACTAATACGCCACAGTCTCTTTCAGACTGTTATTATTTTGGTAAATAACTCTTGCAAAAGTAATAAAAAACATGGTAACACAAATAGATTTTAAAATAAATTATTAACTTTGCGATGAAAACGTATTTCTTATGCATAAAAATAAGATAAACAATACATCCGACAGCAGGAACTGCCTGAAACGCAGGATACTTGAAACGGCAATGGAGCTTTTCAAGGAAAACGGCGTGAAGAAAATCAAAATGGATGACATTGCCAATAATCTGTCGATATCAAAGCGTACGTTATATGAGATATACAGCAATAAGGAGGACCTGCTCCTTGAATGTATGAAACATAATGACGAGCTTCTTGCACAAGATCTTGCATGCTATGCGAACAAGGCAGAGAATGAAATAGACATCATCGTATATTTCATGAAGAACAAATTGCAGGCACTCGATGCCATTAATCCAGCCTTTTTCAGCGATATCAACAAATATCCCACCGTCGTGGACTATCTGCATAAGACACATAAGGCTGAAAGAAAAACCGGCCAGCAGGACTTCTTCCGCCAGGGCATAGAGCACGGTTTCTTCATGTCGTCATTCAATTTTGAAATTATATCCCAATTTTTTGACATCACGATGAAGCATGTAATGGAGACGGAAATGTACAGAAAATACTCGTTACAGGAGATTTTCCAGAATCTTATACTGCTGACCCTGCGCGGATGTTGTACTGAAAAGGGCATAAAACAGCTTGACAAGTTTCTTACCGGAAACCGATAACTCAAAACAATACATATTCGGAATAAAATACGGGAGGTGGCATTTTGCATCCTCAAAGGCGGCATATTTTGAGACAAAAGACGGTGTCTTGGACGTTAAAAGACGGCATTTTGAACGCTCCAAGATAATATATTGAAAATCAACATCTTATAACCGTAAAGAAATAAGCTATGCTTTAGAGTCGTAAAGCATAGCTTTAGCATACATAAAGCTATGCTTTTTGAGGCGTAAACCTATTGTTTCCAAATTCTCTCCTTGTCTACAATTCTTAATATTGCATATACTATTGTGTAATCAATCAGCATATTTATAGGCAGCAATTCATTGATAATCAATAATAAGTGAGTAATATCAATGCACTGAAAAGCATAAAATGAAAAGGTCGGGCAACGATATTTTCTATTTTTATTTTGGCTATATAAAAAGAAATACTTAATTTTGTGACTATTAAAATCCAGTTAGCCCTAAAACGGGCATGCGGGGTTATAACAGATGTCCTGTAAACGGGCATTGCAAAACGGAACTTTCTGTTCCAACACATCGATGGTTCTGATGTACAACGCTAATATCTCGTGAAGATAAATCCAGCGGCGGCATTAGAGGAATGGCGTTACGAACGTCCAATCTTCAGGTTTCGAAAATCTGGTAAATTAACGAATACTGCTTGAAGACGACGCAATCGGACGCCTGCGTGGGTGATTTTCAAGAATCACAAACATGTGCAGTCCTGTTTTCGGATACATGTCCGGACAGTCGGCTGACAGTATGTTATGGATTTATGTATAAATCTCCCGGCGTGGGCTAACTGGTTGCTTATCTCTGCAGTATAGGTTTACCAGAGCCTCGAAACCGGGATAAGCAGGAGTACAGAATACCCGCGCCGTTTCTTTTCTACAAATCCTATAAAAACAAGCCAAATCAGGGGTATTCTACAGGCTATATATACAATAATGCTGACACATTATATATATAACGCATGCATTAAAGCCTTTAGTAGTATATTGGATATACTGAAGACACGGCAGTCATGGACAAGATGTCATTTCATTAATAAAAAGACAAAGGAGTTTGTTTTATTGCGTAATGACGACAATACCATCTCCGAGGCATCAAAAATAGATAAATCAATTCCGGTATATTGGTTTCATGCATCGTCTTTGGGTGAATATGCAGTGATACGTCCGCTTATACAACAAATCAAACATACACGGCAATGCAATGTCGTTGTAACTTTCTTCTCCACGACAGGATACAGTTATATGCTGCAAAATCTACGGAGCGTGGATTTCATATACAAAGTGTTTCTGCTGCCTGTAGACACTGAAGCCAACGCCGGCAGATTTGTCAAAGCACTTAATCCACAGGCTGCCATATTTGCCGTGGCAGACATCTGGCCCAATTACATAAAACAACTGTCGCTGACCAAGACACCGGCATATCTTGTCTCTGCCTTAATACAGGACAAGTCCTTATATTCCAAACCCTATGGAAGAATGCACCGACAGGCATTGCAAATGTTCACCAACATCTTTGTGACAGACGACAGGTCTCTAAAAAATCTCATCACCACAGGAATACACAATGGGATAAAAGCCGGTAACATATTATTCAACAACGCTGTATCGACGGCATTGTCGTCTTATGGGAACGCAACAATAGAACGATTTTGCCACGAAGCTGGCGATGTATTCATTGCCGGAAGCATTAGTGATAAAAAGGATTTGGACATAATGGCTCATCTTGCCAACTGCAACAAAGATACGAAATTTATATTCGTTCCGCACGAAATAAGTGAGGACGGACTAAACAACATCAGATTTAATCTTGAAGGATACTCTATATTATACTCCGAATGTACTCCCGAGACAGACTTCTCCAGATATCAGACACTGATAATAGACTTTATAGGCTCACTGGCAAAGATATACAGATATGGCAAATGGGCTTACGTAGGCGGCGGTTTTACAAAATATCTGCACAGTGTTGTTGAACCGGCGGCATACGGCATACCGGTTGCTTATGGACCATGTGTAAAAAGACAACCCATAGCAAGGATAATGAAAGAACACGGTATAGGTACGGTTATAAGAAACAAGCACGAACTGAACAACTGGTTCCTGTCTCTCAAGACAAACGACGGTAAATATGAAGAACTTAAGCATAAAATAAAGAACTACACATTCGACAACCAAATTTCAATAAACCGAATTATAAACATCATTGACAAACATGACCAATAAGTTATCATACCTGCTGACATACAACCTGATATATGCAACGGCATTGCTGCCATTGAAGATTCTATATATCATCAGTTATGCCGCATATCCTTTTGTCTGCCATATACTGCGCTACCGCAGAAAGACCGTACGACGTAATCTTACGAATGCATTCCCTGACAAGCCAAAGGAAGAAATCATAAGGATAGAGCGGAAATTCTACCTGCATATATGCGACCTTTTCGTGGAAACTATAAAGTTGTTTAATATAAGCGACAAGGAAATGAGAAAGAGAGTAAGCATATACGGATATGAAATCGTAGAAAGTCTTGCAAAGAAGAATATCCCAATATTTGTATTCCTGTCACACTACGGTAACTGGGAATGGGCACAGGAAGTAAAAAAACGTTATGCCAGCCCAGACACAACGGCAACAATATACCACAACATAGCCAACAAGAACATGAACCGGATAATGTTGAAAATACGCAGCCGATGGAACGGAATGCTTCTCTCTCAGGATGAAGCCGTACGAAAGATTTTAAGATTACAACAGACTGGAAAGTCGTTTCTTGTAGGTTTTATCTCTGATCAGCGTCCACATAATGCAAAGGACAACCAATGGATTACATTTTTAAACCAGCCCACCGACATGGTATGCGGAGCTGAATTATTTGGAAAACGATGCAACGCCGCATTTCTTTATCTTGACATAAAGAAGACTGGAAGAGGACATTATCGCATGACTTTTATGCGTCTATGTCCTTCCGGCAGTTGCCTTACACCGTATCCTTATACCGAAACATACATGAAAATGCTGGAACAGACAATAATAGAGAGACCTGAATACTGGTTGTGGTCACACAAACGGTGGGCACATGCCGATAACTCAAGAAACATTATAAAACAATAATAAACATAGCAATAACATGAAAATAATCTGCGTAATCCCTGCCCGTGCAGAATCATCGCGCTTTTTTGAAAAGCCTTTGGCATTAATATGCGGCAAGCCTATGCTGCAATGGGTTTATGAACACTGTAAGGCATGCACCGAATTTGAAGAAGTGTATGTAGCAACCGACACAGTAAAGATTAAGGATCTGGCTGAAACGTTTGGCGCAAAAGTTCTTATGACTTCCGCAAGTCACGACACTGCCACGGAACGCCTGTACGAAGTATACACAAAGGTTGATGCAGACCTTTATGTAATGGTGAACGGCGATGAGCCTCTGCTAACACACGATGCCATAGTTCAATGCATTCCAGATGTAATCGATACAGACAGCTTATATGTATCTAATCTCATGACGAATTTTGACAATCCCGTAGAAGTTGTTGATTCCACGAACCTTAAGATAGTAACATCCGATGACAACCGGTGTCTTTTCATATCACGCAGTCCTATACCATATCCTAAAGGCAACATGGACTATGTATATCATAAGTTTGTGGGCGTAGGTGCATTTACAGGGAAAGCTCTCGAGTTCTATCATAACACCAAACGAGGTCCCATTGAGAAAATTGAGGAAAACGACTCTTTCCGCTTTATAGAAAACAGTGTGCCGATATACTATTATAACTGCCACTGCAAGTCACTGTCCGTAGATACACGCAAAGACATCGAAGGCGTGGAAATGTACATGAAAAAGAACGGATTTATTTAATATCTTTATGAAGATTGGATTTGAGGCAAAGAAAATCTTTACCAACTCTACGGGTATCGGCAACTATTGCCGGCGCTGCATAGCAGCATTGGAACTGCATGGACATAAGAACATGGAAAGTGTTCTTTTTGTTCCAGGACAGAAAGTATCCGGATATGGCAGTAACATTAAAATTGTCACACCTGGCAAATGGATACGCCGTAACGGCTTTCTATGCGAAATATGGCGATGCTTCCTTTCATGGTATTCAATACGCCACGAAAATGTGGACATATATCACGGACTAAGCAACGAACTGCCCTTTTTCATCAACCATTCAAGATGTAAAACCGTTGTCACTATACACGACCTGATATTCATACGGCACCCTGAAACCTACAGATGGCTGTCACGCATGATACTTAGGGTAAAGACTTATTATGCCTGCCGAATTGCAGACCATGTCATAGCCGTAAGCAATACAACCAAACAGGACATTATAAACTTCTATGGTATAGATGAAAAGAAAATATCTGTTGTATACCAAAGCATATCAGACAAATTCAGGCAGCCTTTAAAGGAAAGAGAAGTCACACGTTGCCGAAACATGCTGAAACTGCCAGAAAAGTACATATTATGCGTAGGCACAATACAAACGCGCAAAAATCAAGAAACAATAGTGAAAGCACTGGCACATCTTCCAAAAGAAATACATGCAGTACTTGTCGGAAAGCGCACCGAATATCAAAATAAAATAGTCTGCACGGCAAAGACTAACGGTACATACAACAGGTTACACATATTAAATGATGTACCCAATGAATATCTTCCGGTCATATACAAGACTGCAACAGTATTTGTACTGCCGTCCATATTCGAGGGATTTGGCATTCCCATTGCAGAAGCTCTGGCTTCAGGCACTCCCGTTGTAGCAGCTAAAGGTTCATGCCTTGAAGAAGCCGGTGGTCCCGGTTCCATATACGTTGAACCGTATGACGAAGAAAAATGGGCAAACGCCATACTGCAAATATGCAATAACAATATCAAACACGATGAAATGGAAATAACCGGTAAGGAATATTCTCTGCTTTTTACAGACAAGTCCATGGCATGCAGACTTCAACGCGTTTATGACAATATTATAAAGGATACATTAAGAACGATTACAAAATCATCATGACTGAAACAAAAAAAGAAAAGGGACCTTTATTCTCCATACTTATCCCAAGCTGGAACAATCTGGAGTTTTTGAAACTATGCCTTAAAAGTATAGAACGAAATTCCTGTTACACACATGAAATATTAATACATGTGAACGAAGGAAGCGACGGGACACTTGAATGGGTTCGCAATAAAGGATATAAATATACCCACTCGATAGAAAATATCGGGGTATGCTGGGCATTAAACAGTCTGCGGACTTTAGTAACAACAGAATATATTGTATATATGAACGATGACATGTATGCTCTTCCGCAATGGGACAGTGTCCTGTTAAAGACCATACAATCCATAGGGCATAAGCGTTTTTATATATCGGCATCAATGATTCAGCCACAAGCACACCCTAACAGGAAAATAAGTGTAGGCGTTGCGGATTATGGTATGACACCTGAAACATTTAGGGAAGACGATTTACTGAAACACTACAACGATATTTATATACCGAATTGGAAAGGCAGTACGTCACCTCCATGCATAGTACATCGCGATATATGGGACACAGTGGGAGGATACAGCGTAGAACTATCGCCGGGAATGGCTTCAGACCCAGACTTTTCCGCTAAGTTGTGGCTGGCTGGAATACGCGAATTTAAAGGAATAGGAGCAAGCAGAGTGTACCATTTCATGAGCCGTTCTGTGGGCAGAGTAAAAAAGAACCGTGGTTCACTGCAGTTTCTTCGAAAATATGGAATAACAATACGTACCTTTCAAAACGACATATTGAATATTGACGAGCCGGAAAATTCATCAAGAAACAACAGAAACAGTCTGTATATAGACAGACTCCGCAGTCGTATCAGACTGATGTATACGCATTTCCGTAATGACAAAACAAGAAAAATATGGGAACAAATTTAAACCTTAACATTCCCAAGACCATACATCTATGTTGGTTCAGTAATGACAAATATCCTGAAAAGATACGGTTGTGCATAGACAGTTGGCAACGCATATTACCAGATTATCGCATACGACATTGGACTATAAAAGATGCAATGTCAATAGAATGTCAGTTTGTAGATGAGGCATTGTCCTTACACAAATGGGCTTTTGCCGCAGATGTAATACGGCTATATGCCTTATATGAAGAAGGTGGAATATATCTTGACTCTGATATTCTTCTTAAACGTCGTTTTGACGGGATTATAAATGCTCCAACTGTATTGTTTCAAGAATATCACGATGTTGATATAAGGAGAAATCCTAAAGACATGATTGCTCCCGACGGAACAAACACCATGCAGGGAAAAAGCGTCTCGGGAATAGGAATACAAGCTGCCTTCATGATTTCAGCCCCACACCAACCTCTAATAAAAGAACTGTTGACTGTATACAAGAACAGACATTTCATAATGCCAAATGGAAATTTGCAGCAAGAACCGATAGCACCGTCACTATATGCAATGGCTTTGGAAAAACACGGGTATAGATATAAGGACAAAAGACAGAACGTGTTAGGAGCAGAGATATATCCATCATGTTTTGTTGCAGGGCACAAAAGTGAAGATACCCAAAAGGCTTTTGCCATACACCTTGTTACACACAGCTGGAAAAAGCGAAACTGGATCTGGCGCATGTTCAATAAAAGATGACTATGATGCTGATAGATTTTATATACAAAAGATATAAATTATGGATAAGATAAAAGTAGCATTGACAAACAACATATAAGACAGCATTCATGAATAATATTATAATAAATCCCCAATATAAACAGCTTGAACATTTTATCACTTCGATTCCAGACATATTCATCATACAAGGAAATATTGTTCAGAACGGCAGAAACTTAATCAAGACATTCGTAACCCCTGACGGGACTGTCCTTAATGTAAAACGCTACCACAAACCGCATGGAATAAATGCAATTGTTTATTCAACCGGTTTACGAAAGTCAAAGGGACTTAGAGCATACAAACATGCAAAGATTATAACCGACCGCGGATTTGAGACACCTACGGAAATAGCATATATTGAGGAGCGGTCTTTTGCCGGTATCATTGGATATACATATTTCATCAGCCTGCAAAGCAAATACAAGCACAAGATGTATGAATGGGGTAATGCCAAACAAGGCACATTTGAGAACTTTGCGCGTGCTTTTGGGATATACTCGGCACGGCTTCATAATGCTGGCATATTACACCTCGACTATACACCCGGTAATGTGTTATGGGACAAAGACAGTAAAGGAAGATATTGTTTCTCACTTGTTGACACAAATCAAATGTATTTCGGGAATGTTGGATTTTCATCCGGATGCAAAAATATTTGCAAATTTTGGGGTTCTCGCCGCTTTATGGAAATTATAGCAGAAGAATATGCACGTGGACGAAATTTTCCCATAACACGATGTGTTGCAAAGGTGATGAACGAACGTGCCAAATTTTGGAGAAGATATAAAAGGCGTAAGCCTGAAAAAATAACATTCCGTATTGAATTATAAATATTTGTTCACTAAAAATGAGAGACAACAATAAAACAATTCTTATAATACGTCTGTCTGCTCTCGGAGACGTGGGAATGACGATACCGGCTATTTACAGTCTGGCATTACGATACCCAGAAATACATATAAAAGTGCTGACACGTCCTTTCTTTTCACGGCTGTTCATAAACTGTCCGGAAAATATTTCTTTTATCTTATTTCAAGAAAGGCATAAGGGCATTAGAGGAACAATAAGACTTATCAGGGAACTGTATAAGGAAGATATATATTATGTGGCTGATTTCCACAATATCCTACGTTCATGGACAATAGACTTATTCTTTATGTTTAAGGGAACAAATGTTGCAATTGTCAATAAAAAAAGGATGGAACGGATATTCATAAGAAAGAAAATGGTACAGTCATCTTCCTTTGTACAACGTTATGCAGAAGTATTGTCCAAACTCGGTTTCGTTGTGTCCCCTTTAATAGACCGCATACCCACAACCGGCAAACACCTGATGCCAAAGTGTTCATTTACAAAAGGGACTGAAAATTGGATAGGCATAGCACCAATGGCACGATATAAGAACAAAACTTATCCTATAGATTTAATGAAAATTGTTATTAATGGGCTATCACACATGAAAGAAACAAGAATATTCTTATTCGGCTCAAAAGAGGATAAACAGATATTGATGTCATGGGAAAACAATAATGTAAAATGTATTGCCGGGACAATGACAATAGAGAAAGAACTCGCACTGATGTCCGAACTTGACTTAATGGTTTCAATGGATTCTGCCAACATGCACCTTGCATCACTTGTAGGAACAACAGTAATATCTATATGGGGAGGGACGACACCCGCATGCGGCTTTCTCGGATGGAGACAATCTCACAATAATGCAATTTACGCAGACTTGAAATGTCAGCCATGCTGTATTGCCGGAAATGACAAATGTCGCTTCAATGACTACAGATGTCTGAATATAGCCCCGTCAACAATAATAAGTTTCATAACCAAGTCGCTGCCCAATGACAGAAAAACATGTCAGACGGAACAAACATAAAATAAAAGCATCGGCTATACTGTGGGTAAAACCGCAAAGTTATCGAATACGACTTGGAACAAGAGTGCCAGTTTGACTATTCAAAAGTGTACAGAAATGGATTAGTGAACCACATAGCCAGATTTGTATCGGGATTATGGCAAACGACCGTACAAGTACCGTACAAGTAACCGAACAAGTTCGCGCTTTGTTATTAGCCTTGTCAAACGAACAATTATCGTTAAAAGTATTGATGGAGAAAGTCGGTATGAAACATCGTCCGACATTTTGGATAACTATATAAGCCCAGCTTTAGAAGGCGGTTTTCTCTATGTGTTATATCCCGACAAGCCCCATCATCCGAGACAAAAATACCAGCTTACGGCAAAAGGGCTGGCTCTATGTAACGAAATAAAGAAAATGCAATAGACTTGATATATCTTTGCACTCGTTTTTACCGTAAAGACTATGAGCATGAAAGAAGTAAACCCGCAGGACACCACGCGGCAGATCCATAGTTGCCGACAGCCGGGGAGAGAATTGTTCAGTTCTCATCCATTCTCACAACCCACCTGTACAGATTACAGCCTATGAAATTTCCTGCCACTTCCGAAACATACACAGCGAGAAGAGAAAGACTAAAAAGCATGTCTGACGGAACAAGCATAAAATAAAAAGCATCGGCTATACTGTGGGTAAAACCGCAAAGGATGAAGACTGGGACGCCCAGCAACAGTGGCAGCATCTTTCCACGGCGGGCAAAATGTACCGCCGTTGTCATTATAAAACCGCATCCTATTGCAAGCAGAAAGCATGAGACTGCACCTTTGTCAAGGCGTGATGATGTAACAGCCATTGCTGGTTCGAGGCAGTCGGGTTGGGCATGACGTATGGCAAGTGCCGAAACAAGACATCCCGCAATATTTCCCAACAACACCGTGACAAGCATGCCCCAGTCGCCATGACGGCGTATGAACCCAGCCGTGCCCGTATACAGTTTTAGCCCGTAGTAAACCACCGTTGTGAGACCGAACGCAAACAACACCGCACCGGCAACACCTCCTGTACGCAGATTTACAACGCATCCTATGGAGATACAGATGCCTGCCAAAACAGACTTAGGGAAACAATCTCTGAACATCTTGTATAATATTTGTATGTTAGATTAAAAACCTTACAAAAACGGAATATATAAAAACAAAGGCGTTGCGGACAATTAAATCCGCAACGCCTTTGTTTATATCCTCTATGAGTTCATGGTTATCAGGAACTCCTCGTTGCTGCGTGTCTTCATCATCCTGTCGTGAATGGTATTCATCGCCTCGACCGGATTCATGTCCGCTATATATTTGCGGAGTATCCACATACGGTCGAGTGTAGTCTTGTCCTGCAACAAGTCATCGCGGCGTGTGCTCGAAGCTACAAGGTTTACGGCAGGGAATATTCTCTTGTTGCTAAGGCTGCGGTCGAGCTGAAGTTCCATGTTACCCGTACCCTTGAACTCCTCAAAGATAACTTCATCCATCTTGCTTCCGGTATCAATCAGTGCCGTTGCAACGATTGTCAGCGAGCCTCCGCCCTCTATGTTTCGTGCCGCACCGAAGAATCGCTTAGGCTTTTGCAGGGCATTGGCATCGACACCGCCGGTCAATACCTTGCCACTTGCAGGTGACACTGTGTTATAGGCACGTGCAAGACGTGTGATAGAATCGAGGAAGATAACCACGTCATGTCCGCACTCAACCATTCTTTTGGCTTTTTCAAGCACAATTCCGGCAATCTTTACATGGCGCTCTGCCGGCTCGTCGAACGTTGATGCAATAACTTCAGCATTGACCGTACGTGCCATATCAGTAACCTCCTCAGGACGTTCGTCAATGAGAAGCATCATCAAATATGCCTCAGGGTGATTTGCTGCAATGGCATTTGCTATGTCTTTCATAAGCAGCGTCTTACCTGTCTTCGGCTGGGCTACAATGAGTGCACGCTGCCCCTTACCTATCGGAGAGAAAAGATCGACAACCCTTGTACACATATTTGTGGTTGCGGCATCGCCGCAAAGCATGAATTTCTCGTCGGGGAACAACGGTATGAGATGTTCAAACGGTATGCGGTCGCGCACTTCTGAAGGATTGCGCCCGTTAATCTTGTTAATACTTGTAAGCGGGAAATATTTCTCTCCGTCATGCGGAGGGCGCACCTGACAGCTGACAACATCGCCGGTTTTCAGTCCGTAATGCTTTATCTGTGCTACAGAAACATACACATCGTCTGGAGAAGACAGGTAGTTATAGTCGCTCGAACGCAAAAAGCCGTATCCGTCGGGCATTACCTCGAGTACTCCATTTGCCGTAATGATGTCGGAGAAGTCGTACAGGGATGTGTCAACTGCCGGAATCTGCTGTCTGAAAGGCACTTCACGCGGTACCACCGGGGCTGTGGGATTGTCGAACATGTCGTAATTGGGAAGGGCGGAATGGTCTTCTATAGGAAGGTCTACAACCGGTATGAAATCAGTTCCGTCGCACGGATCACCTTCCCATACGCCGTCTACCGCCGGAACCCTGTTCTCATCGTTGTTTTCATTATGTGCATTTACCTTTGCCTGCAACCTTTCCAGCAGGTCTTTATGCTCGTCGTTTACATCGTTTGCACCGTTTTCAAACTCGGCTTCGGGAATGACCGTATCAAAAGAGGGCACATTATTCTCATCAACAGAATCTTCTGTTGAGGGAACATCAACATCCTGAGCCTGCATCTCAGCCTCCTTCCGGGCTGCAGCCAATCTCTCGAGAGCCGCCAACTCTGCTTTAGACTTGCGACCGCGGTGTTTTGGGAATACGGGTATCTCTTCCGTTTGCATCACCTCTTCCGTTGCAGTGTTTTTTTCTGCCACTGCATTCTCCGTGTTTTCCGTAATGTCCTTAAACAGCTGAACTGCTTCGGCAGACACTTTGTTCTTTTTCAAGTCAAAATTCTCGCCTTCTTTTCCATTTACGGAATAAACACGGTCTGTATCTTTCTTTACTATCCTTGTACGGCGGCGCCTTGCAGAAATAGGATTTTTATTACTTTCCACTTCCGCCTGCTTGTCTAAGATAGAATAAATGATGTCTTCCTGATTGTCTTTTGAACTAACCTTAATGCCAAGTTCTGCCGCAATATCTTCCAATGCGGCAATATCTTTTGATAGTAATTCGTCTTTGCTATACATATAGTGTATAAAATTGTTTTTGATTAGAACTATGTTTCGGATGAAACATGTGTAATTGGGTTTCTTAAAAATCGTGTGCAAAGATAGTCAAATCTGTTTATATATGCGGCTTCCGTATACGAAAACCACATATACTTTAACTTCTTTTTACATTTTCAGCTCAGATAATTCAAGCCAGCGCATCGTTTTCTCGTCAAGTTCGTCTTTTAGCACAGGAAGACGCTTGCTCTTTTCCGTAAGTTCTTCCACCGACAGGCTGCCACTGCACAAGTCTTCTTCAAGCTTCTTCTGTTCTTCTTCAAGCATCATTATGTCCTTTTCAAGCTGCATGAACTCGTATTTTTCCTTGAATGTCATACGCTGTCTGACGGTGTTGCTTGTCTTTTCCTTCTTCTTTTCATCCTTTGCCTTAGGCACAGCCGCGGCTGAAGGCTCCAAACTGCTCCACTCCCGGTATTGCGTATAGTTGCCAGGAAAGTCCTTAATCACTCCCCCACCCTTGAAGACAAGAAGATGATCAACGACCTTGTCCATAAAATAACGGTCGTGACTTACAATTATCACACAGCCGGGAAAGTCGGAAAGATACTCTTCAAGTATCTGCAACGTCTGTATATCCAAATCGTTTGTAGGCTCGTCGAGCACAAGGAAATTGGGATCTTTCATCAATACGGTGCAGAGATACAGCTTTCTCTTCTCGCCACCGCTGAGCTTGTAGACATAGTTGTGCTGCTGTTCGGGAGTAAACAGGAAGTATTGCAGGAACTGGGATGCAGACAGATGTTTGCCCTTACCTATATTTATATATTCGGCAATATCGGTTATCACATCTATCACCTTCTGCTGTTCGTCGAATTTCAGCCCTTCCTGTGAGAAATAGCCGAAACGCACTGTCTCGCCGATGTCGAACTTACCGCTGTCAGGACGTTCCAGACCGAGCAGCAGCTTTATGAACGTAGACTTTCCGGTACCGTTATTGCCAACGATACCCATTTTCTCGTAGCGTGCAAAATTGTAATAGAAGTCTTTCAGTATCACATTGTCCTGCGTCCATGCCTTTGTTACATACTGGCACTCGAATATCTTACTGCCAATGTATACATTATTTGACTTCAGCCTGACCTGCCTTTCTTCTATACGGCGTTTGGCAACCTTCTCAAGTTCATAGAAGGCGTCTTCCCTGTAACGCGCCTTATGACCGCGTGCCTGTGGCATACGCCTCATCCAGTCGAGCTCTTTTCTGTACAGATTATTGGCGCGCTGTATCTCGGCACGCGTGTTGCTGATACGTTCCTGACGTTTTTCAAGATAATAGGCATAATTGCCACGATATGTATACATGGACTTGTCATCAAGTTCCAATATGACACTGCATATCCTGTCAAGAAAGAAACGGTCGTGGGTAACCATGAGCAGCGTTTTGTTGCCGCGGTTGAGATAGCCTTCCAACCACTCTATCATATCAAGATCGAGATGGTTCGTAGGCTCGTCGAGTATAAGCAGGTCCGGTTCTGTCAGCAACACGTTTGCCAATGCAACACGTTTGAGCTGTCCTCCGCTAAGTTCTCCGATTGTCTGGTTCAGGTCGCGTATTTTCAGACGAGTAAGTATCTGCTTTGCACGCAACAGGGCTTCGTCCGACCCTTTATGGTTAAAGCAGGCATCAAGAACGGTATCGTTTTCATTAAATTCAGGCGACTGTTCCAAAAAGCCCACCTTAAGGTCGCGACGGTATATAATCTTACCTGAGTCATACGCCTCCTTTCCCGTAAGAATGGAAAGAAGCGTGGACTTTCCTGTGCCGTTTTTGGCTATAAGCCCCACCTTCTGCCCTTCTGCAATGCTGAACGAAATGTTGTCAAACAGCATCTGTGCACCAAAAGCTTTTGTAAGACACTGAACGTCTAAGTATGGAATCTGACCTGACATTATATATAATATGTTATAGGTTCTTGTTTATCTTATCTATATAATCCAGTATCTCATCGCGCCCCGAACGCTTTTCGCTGCTCGTCACGAAATAAGGCGGAAGCTCTTCCCACGTCTCTTTCAACTTCTCAAGATATGAACTGACACTGAGACTTGCCTTTGAAACGGTCAGTTTATCCTCCTTTGTGAACACTATTGAAAAGGGTATGCCGCTCTGTCCGAGCCAGTCTATAAACTCAATGTCTATTTTCTGCGGCTCAAGGCGTATGTCTATAAGCACAAAAACATTTATCAGCTGTTCTCTTTGAAGTATATACGACGTTATCATCTGCTGTATTTTCTGTTGCACAGACTTGGAACGCCGGGCGTATCCATAACCGGGAAGGTCTACGAGATACCACTCCTTGTTTATCAGAAAGTGGTTTATAAGCAATGTCTTGCCAGGAGTGGCGGATGTCTTTGCCAACCCTTTATGGTTGCAAAGCATATTTATAAGACTGGATTTCCCCACATTGCTTCTTCCGATAAAAGCGTATTCCGGTTTATTATCATCAGGACAATTGCCGACAACAGGGCTGCTGACAACAAATTCAGAATTCTTTATTTCCATAAAATAATACCTTATTTTTGCTGCAAATGTAACGAATTTATCTGAAAAACATGTACCTTTGCCGCACAAAAAAGAACCTTATGAACCTTCAATATCCGTCCCGATTATTAGAAAAGGCTGTAAACGAATTTTCCAAGCTGCCAGGAATTGGCAGCAAGACATCGCTCCGGCTGATGTTGCATCTGCTGCGTCAGGACATGGAAAGCGTGGAACGACTATCACAAGCCATATACAACATGCGGCACGACATAAAGTATTGCAGCACATGCCACAACATAAGCGATACAGACATCTGTCCCATTTGTTCAGACATACGCCGCGACAGGACAGTGATATGCGTAGTTGAAAATATACAGGACATCATGGCGATAGAGAATACCCGACAATATAACGGGCTTTATCACGTACTTGGCGGGGTAATATCGCCCATGGACGGCATCGGACCAAGCGACATCGAGATAGATTCATTGACGGAAAGAGTCGGAAACGACAGTGAAATAGAAGAAATAATACTGGCTCTAAGCCCTACAATGGAAGGCGACACTACCGGGTTTTATATTTCAAGGAAACTGTCAGGATATGATGTCAGGTTAAGCGTTATAGCAAGAGGCATATCGATAGGCAACGAACTTGAATACACAGACGAGGTTACGCTCGGACGTTCTATTATAAACAGGACACCTTTTGAACAGAAGAAATAGTACAAAGCATTTAAGAAATATGAACAATAACATAAAGAACATAAGAAAAATCCTCATACCGGAATTTCTTTTTTTTATATCTGCCTCAATTATAATTATCGTATTGTACGAAAATAACATCATCCTGAGCGGTACATGGGCAGATGATAAAAATTCCGAGTTCTTGGTTCTGACGACAATGGAACTGCTCACACTTCTCCTGATACCCTTGTCACTAAAACTAATGAAGACTAAATATGTCAGAAAAAGCATTGCATGCCGCCCCCACACCAATCAGCTGAAATGGAGCATACTGCGGCTTTTTCTCGTCGGAATGCCCATGACCATAAACGTATTATTATACTATTTCTATATGAATGTTGCATTCGGATATATGGCAATAATAGGACTTATAAGCATGTTCTTCATATATCCGGGCAAAGGGAGATGTACTAACGAAAGTGCGGAGGAGATATGAGACTTACGGTAATCATTGTCAGTTACAACGTAAAGCATTATATCGAACAGTGTCTTGACAGCCTGTATCGTGCCCTTCACGGCATCGAAGCCGAAATATATGTCGTGGACAACCACTCCAAAGACAATTCCGTGGAATATCTTCAACAACGGTTTGCGGATGTAAAGTTCATTGCATGCAACCACAATCTTGGCTTTGCACGTGCCAACAACCTTGCCATAAGCCGTACGGAAAGCGAATACATACTGCTGTTAAACCCTGATACCATTGTCGGAGAGAACGTCATAAAAAAATCCATTGCCTTCATGGACAGCCATGACGATGCAGGCGGACTGGGCGTGCAGATGCTTAAATGCAACGGAGAAAATGCCTTGGAAAGCCGGAGGGGACTGCCGACACCTGTCACCGCTTTCTATAAGATGTGCGGACTGTGTGCAAAATATCCTGAAAACAAGAAATTCGGAAAGTACTATATGGGGTATTTGCCGTGGGATGAGCCTGGACAAATAGAGGTGATAAGCGGTGCATACTGCTTTTTAAGACGCGCTGCCATTGAAAAAGCGGGAGCACTCGACGAAGATTTCTTCATGTACGGCGAAGACATAGACCTGTCATACAGAATACTGAAAAAAGGATACACCAACTGGTATCTGCCGGTAAAGATACTCCATTATAAGGGCGAGAGCACACAGAAGTCATCTTTCAGATATGTACATGTTTTTTATGATGCCATGCTTATTTTCTTCAAGAAACACTATGGCAATGTAGCCTCCTGGATAAGCATTCCGATAAAGCTGGCTATATATTTCAAGGCGGCATGCGCATTGCTGGGAATGAGTTTTAACCGCATACATAAGGGACTCGGATTTTCACATAACGACAACAAGGATGTTGAATATTTGTTTTTGGTTTCCGACAAGACAAAAGACCTATGCAGAGACTTGGCACATAAAAAAGGATTGAAATTCAAAATCCAAGAATGCAATGAAACGTCTCACCCAAAAGGACATCTTGCATTGATGCACAAGATAAACAAAAAAATCTGTACATACGTTGTGTATGATGTAGGCGCTTTCAAATATGAAACAATCCTGAATATATTCTCCCAATGCCCACATCAGAACATACAAATGGGAACGTTCAACGCAAACAGCCGCACGATAATAACCAATCAGGAAATATTGAAATGAGCAACAATTGCATATTACCCGACATAAGACTCAGGGCAATAGAACCGGAAGACCTCGACATTTTATATAAAATAGAAAACGACGAGATGTTGTGGGATGTGGGAGTCAACAATATATACTATTCACGCTACATTCTCCATGAATACATTGCAAACGCGAAAGGCGACATCTATACTGACAGACAGGCGAGGCTGATTATAGAAAACAACATCCATGACGTTGTAGGCATTGTAGATATCGTTGATTTCGACCCGAAACACCTGCGTGCGGAGATAGGCATAGTAATACAAAACAAGTACAGGCACATGGGATATGCCAAGGCTGCAATATCACACATTATTAAATATGCAAAGAACGTTTTGCACCTTCACCAGCTTTATGCCTATGTAAATTCAGACAACACCACCTCTATAAAGATGTTCGACAATGCCGGATTTACACAGTCTGCAGAACTTAAAGACTGGTTGTACGATGGTTCAAAGCATCATAATGCCGTGATAATGCAATATTTTATCAAAAAAAACAGGATATAGTTTGTTCAATACAAAAAATATTCATACCTTTGCAACCGCAAATGAGGCACAAGAGTTAAGAAGGTGTGTTAGTTCAGCTGGTTAGAATGCCTGCCTGTCACGCAGGAGGTCACGGGTTCGAGTCCCGTACATACCGCAACGAAGCCTCAAAGGTGCGTTAGTTCAGCTGGTTAGAATGCCTGCCTGTCACGCAGGAGGTCACGGGTTCGAGTCCCGTACGCACCGCATAAGTTAATGAAAGTCCTGAAGTTTTTATACTTTGGGACTTTTCTTTTTTCATATAAAGGTTACGGATATAGTTCCAACATCATATAATATAATTAGCTTTTCTTTGAAAATGACAATAAGACTACGTATAATGGGAATTATGACAATGCTGTGCAGCATGCTTGGATGCACGGCACAGACAGAGGGATTTGAAAGCATCGGCAGTGAAGAGTTTGAACTGATAATTGCCGATACGGCAAAGGTTGTAAGGCTCGATGTCCGCACAGCAGAAGAATATGCAGAGGGACACATTGACGGCGCTGTGAATATAGACGTACTAAAAGACGACTTTGAGGGCAATACAATGACAAAACTGCCCAAAGACAAGACCATTGCCGTATATTGCCGCAGCGGGAAACGCAGCAAGAAAGCCGCCGGAATTCTTGTAAAGCAGGGATTTAACGTCGTGGAACTCAACTGCGGGTACATGAGTTGGACAAAGGCAGGCAAGCCCGTTGTAAGGTAAGACCGGATTTTACATAAGAAGATTTACAGCATGCAGATATTACTGGCTAATGCAAAGATAATGTTCGACAAGTCAGCAACTGCGCCGAAGACTGTTCCAATTTTTCAGAAAACGGCGGAGATGCTGGCACATGAAATGTCATTAATGGACACCGATGATGCGGCAAGGCAGCTTGGATGCAACAGGAAACTGGCTGCCAAGAACATTTTACGTTATCACAACTTCCTGTCGGCATGCCGCATGCCGGCAATAATGGCATATAACGGACAGGCATATAAACACCTTCAGGCACATACTTTAAATGCCGGTGCCCTGGATTTTGCCCAACAACACCTGTGGATAACATGCTTCCTGTATGGCATCCTGCGTCCCATGGACGGTATTGTGCCATACAGAATGGAACACACCGTAAGGCTTGACATTACGGACAACAAGCCCATATACCAATATTGGAAAGACAAACTTACCGGCATGCTCATAGACAGCGTGAAGAAAGACGACAATACGCTCCTGCATCTGTCCACGGCAGAATATGAGCATCTGTTCGACTGGAAGCGCGTATGCCGCGAAGTGAATGTCATCCAGCCTTTGTTCTACATACGGAAGGGAAACGAACTGAAGGTGCAGGCTGTATGGTCTAAAACCTGCCGCGGAGCTATGACCCGTTTTATCCTTGAAAACAAAATCACGTGTGCCGACGACCTGCATGCTTTCTCATACAAAGGATTTGAGTATGACGCACATATCGGCGAGACGGCTTTTCCGCATTTCATAAGAAATGATGAAATGTAAAACACGCAAGAATACCAAATAAAAAGTGCAACGCTTTCAACGTTGCACTTTTTTTATTATTGCGTCGGGGCGACAGGATTCGAACCTGCGACCACCTGGTCCCAAACCAGGCGCGCTACCGGACTGCGCTACACCCCGCTGCAAAGCCCTTTCAGATTTGCGAGTGCAAAGGTAGCATGTTTTTTTTACACCTGCAAATTTTAAATATACTATTTTATTATGCCCTGATCTACAAACACTTTCTTCAGAGCCTGCACTCCACGCTCCACCTGCTCCTCTGTGTGAGTTGCCATAAGCGCAAACCTTACCAATGTGTCCTGAGGCGCACACGCAGGAGGTATTACCGGATTAATGAACACGCCTGCATCGAAAGCCATCTTTGTTACGACAAATGTCTTGTCGACATCGCGCACATAAAGAGGAATTATCGGACTCTCCGTCTCCCCTATCTCAAAGCCTTCCTCGCGGAAACGCGTCAAGGCATAATTCGTAACGCGCCACAGTTTCTCCATTCTCTCCGGCTCACGGCGTATGATATGCAGTGCCTCCATTGCCGCAGCCGTTGCCGCCGGCGTATTTGAAGCACTGAAAATATACGTGCGGCACGTATGCCGCAGATAGTTTATCGTATCCTTGTCTCCTGCGATAAAGCCTCCGATACTTGCAAGACTCTTCGAGAACGTTCCCATTATAAGGTCTACATCGTCCGTAACTCCGAAATGGTCGCACACGCCGCGTCCCTCTTTTCCGAAGACTCCCAGTCCGTGAGCCTCGTCAACCAATATGGAAGCGTTGTATTTTTTCTTAAGACGCACTATCTCGGGCAGGTTTGCAAGGTCGCCTTCCATTGAGAACACACCGTCCACAACAATGAGCTTTATTGCCTCCGGACGGCATTTCTTGAGCTGTTCTTCCAAATCTCCCATGTCATTATGCTTATATTTCAAGCATGTTGCAAATGAAAGACGTCGTCCGTCAACGATACTTGCATGGTCGCGGTCATCGCAAATGATATAGTCGCCACGGCCGCAAACAACTGATATAACGCCTGAATTCACGGTAAAGCCAGTGGAAAAGCACAGCGCATCGTCCTTGTGTTCAAACTCGGCAAGCTCTTTCTCAAGCTTGACATGTATGTCAAGCGTTCCGTTGAGAAAGCGGCTCCCTGCACAACCCGTGCCATATTGGTCTATTGCTTTCTTTGCTGCCGCCTCCACGCGCGGGTCTCCGGTCAGCCCCGTATATGCATTAGATCCGAACATAAGAACCTTACGTCCGTCCATCAGTACCTCTGTTCCCTGTTTTCCGGTTATCTCACGGAAATAACAATACACGCCAGCTTCCATGAATTTCTGTGGCTCACGGTATTTCTTGTATCTTTCTTGTAATAGTCCCATTATATATAATTGGTATATATTATAACCCTTATAAATGTTATGAGTTGCAAAAATACGAAAAATGTATAAAACTATGTATATTTTTTTTAGAAAAGTGTATCCTATACAAAATTATTACACCTGCTATATGGTTTTATTAGCCATATTTATTATTTTTGCACGTCTCGTTTTATGAAGAAGAACATCACTTTTATAATGAATCCTATCTCTGGAACGGCAAGAAAAGCCGGCATTCCAAGACTGATAGAAGAGCGGCTGGATAAAGAGAAATTCGATTATTCTGTCGTCAATACGATGTATGCCGGTCATGCAACGGAAATAGCACGGGCTGCAAAAGAGGAAGGCACGGACATTGTAGTGGCTGTAGGCGGAGACGGAACGGTGAACGAAGTTGCACGGTCGATAGTACAGTCCGACACTGCCCTTGGCATAATACCATGCGGTTCGGGCAACGGACTGGCACGTCACCTGATGCTTCCCATGGACATAGGAGGGGCTATAGAACTGATTAACCGCTGCGAGATACACCGTCTCGACTACGGAATAATAAACGACAATCCGTTTTTCTGCACATGCGGCATGGGATTTGATGCCTTCATAAGCATGAAGTTCTCAGAGGCGGGCAAGCGGGGACCCGTTACATACATAGAAAACGTACTTCGGGAGGGACTGAAATATAAGCCGGAGACATACGAAGTGCACGACGAGAACGGCACACACACATATAAGGCTTTCCTTATATCATGCGCCAATGCCTCACAATACGGCAACAATGCCTATATTGCACCGCAGGCATCCATGAGCGACGGTCTTCTCGATGTGATAATCATGGAACCGTTCGACGTGCTCGATGCTCCGCAGATAAGCATAGACATATTCAACAAGACGCTTGACAAAAACTCGAAGATAAAGACATTCCGTACAAAGAAGCTGCATATACGCCGCGGCCAGCCGGGACTTATACATTACGATGGCGACCCGACTATGACAGGCGAGGATGTTGACATATCACTTATAGAAAAAGGTATAAAAGTGATTGTAAATCCTTTTGCCGACAAGACGAAGAGGCAGCCCAACATGATGCAGAACGTTTTCAGCGACATCTTCAACGACCTGCATTCCATACGCATGAACCTCACGAAACAGAGCAGGCACATACAGGCTCTCAACCAGTATCTGCTCAACAAGATAAAGTAGAATTCATATCACGACATGACAAGGCTATGCTTTCGGGTTGCCAAAGCATAGCTTTTTGACGTTCAAAGCATAGGTTTAAGGAGCTTAAAGCTATGCTTTTTCAAACCAATAAGTATCATCCTGATTTTCAATGTGTTACAAAGCCGTATTTCAGAGTGCCGGAAAGAGGTTCTCATACCGTGAAAACCAGCTTTACAAAAGCCTGTCTACGCACTATAAATAAAAGTCTTTTGTCAGTTCACCATACCACCGCGACCTCTTCCCTTCCTCATCACACAGACACTCTTCTGCCGTCTCCACACGGCAGGGATGTTTTCTGAAGGCAAGCAGATAGCGGCGCGGCTGCTTGCGCGGTATGGTTCTCACCGCACATATACGCGATATGAACATTCCCGACTGTACGGCTGCATGCTCAAGTCTTTCGCGACAGTCAAAAGGTATTATGCAAGAGAACACGCCGTTGTCATCGACAAGTCGCGAAACACCGTCAAACAAGTCGGCATACCCAAGCGCCGAGGCATGGCGGGCTATATTACGCGAGGCATCGGGACATCCAAGTGCATCTACAAAGAACGGAGGATTGCACACAATGGCATCATAACTGCCGCGACGGAACAGCTGCAAAGGTTCGTGGAATATCGTCACGCGACCGCAGAACACGGAACGTTGCACATTGTCACGTGCCTGCACACATGCTCCTTCCTCGACATCTATTCCTGTCACATCTGCCTGCGGGAACCTCTGTGCCAACATCATGGCGATGAGTCCGGTTCCGGTTCCGATGTCCAATATGCGCATGCCGCCCTCTGCCCACGCCCCCAACAAGGTTCCGTCCGTACCGACTTTCATGGCACAGGCATCCTGCCAAACGGTGAACTGTCTGAATTTAAAAAAGCTGTCAGCCATATTACGTGCAAAAATAGCCATTTATTTTCACATCGTACACCATATTATATAATTTTATCTGTTGTGCATCGCACATTATCAATTTAATTACTTAACTTTGCACCTCAAAAACAAGAGACGACCATTGTATGAAAAGAAATCAAAATAGTGCATTTTCGATGATAGCCGACTACGAGGGAGATGTTACGAAATTATTAGAAGAAAGCCACGAAGGCAGGCTGCCGATACTTGCCACACGCAATCTTATTTTATTTCCGGGCATAGTTTCACCTATACTTATAGGCAGGGAAACCAGCCTCAACCTTATAAACAAACTTAGGGAAAAGCCTAATGCCGTGTTCGCGGTTTTCTGCCAGAAAGATGCTGACAAGGAAGAACCAGACAAGGACGACCTGTATGAATACGGCGTCTATGCAAGGATAATACGCATACTCGAGATGCCTGGCGGAGGGAACAACATCTCTGTTATTGTACAAGGGCTCGGCAGATGCCGCCTTATGGATATAAAGAGGACACGTCCTTACATGGAAGGACTGGTGGAAACGGCTCAGGAAGAGTTTCCTGAGAACGGGGACAAAATCTTCGAGGCAGCCATCGACGACCTGCGAAAATGCGCAGCAGGATACATCAAGCTGAACGAGGACATTCCTGACGAGGCACAATTTGCAATACAAAACATCACCAGCAGCATCATACTGCTGAACTTTATATGTTCGAGCATGCCGCTTGACATTACAGACAAGATTGAACTGCTTGAAGTAAATTCACTGAAAGACAGGGCTTTCGGTATCTTAAGGAAACTGAACCGGGAACTGCAGCTACTTGAACTGAAACAGGACATACGCACAAGGACGCGTGAGGACATCGATGAGCAGCAGAGAGAGTATTTCCTTCAGCAGCAGATAAAAAACATAAAGGAAGAACTTGGCAACGGCGATATGTCGCCCGAGCGAAAGGAACTTATAGAAAAAGCCGAAGAAAAGATGCACAACGACAATTTTGCAAAAGTATTCGGCAAGGAAATAGACAAGCTCGACATTCTCAACCCTCAGAGTCCGGAGTACAGCATACAGCTTAACTATCTTCAGACGCTCGTAAGTCTGCCGTGGGATGAATACACCGAAGACGACCTGAACCTCAAAAGGGCACAGAAAATACTGGACAAGGACCACTACGGCATGGAGAAAGTGAAGGAAAGGATACTCGAGTATATGGCTGTTCTCAGCCTTCGCAACGACCTGAAGTCGCCTATAATATGCCTTTACGGTCCTCCCGGAGTTGGAAAGACCAGCCTTGGCAAGAGCATTGCCCAGTCGATGAAGCGCAAATATGTGAGGGTTTCTCTCGGCGGAGTGCACGACGAGGCTGAAATACGCGGACACCGCCGCACATATATAGGCGCAATGCCCGGACGGATAATAAAGAGCATGCAGAAGGCAGGCTCGTCAAATCCGGTGTTCATACTCGATGAAATAGACAAGGTTACGCAGAACACGGTAAACGGAGACCCTGCATCCGCCCTGCTGGAGGTTTTGGATCCGGAACAGAACAACGCCTTTCACGACAATTATCTCGACATGGACTACGACCTGTCGAAAGTGTTGTTCATAGCCACGGCGAACGATATCACTACCATTCCGCGCCCGTTGCTCGACCGAATGGAACTGATAGAGGTAAGCGGATATATAACTGAGGAGAAAATAGAAATTGCCAAACGCCACCTTATACCCAAGGAAAAAGAAAACACTGGCATGAACACGGACAAGGCTCTGACGTTCAACAAGGCTGGAATAGAAAAGATTATTGAGCAGTATACACGCGAAAGCGGGGTAAGACAGCTTGAGAAACAGATAAACAAGCTGTTGCGCAAGGCAGCTCTGATGAAAGTAAGAGACGGAGAACTGCCATTCTCTAAGATTACACCGGCAGAAGTGGAGCTGATGCTTGGCAAGGCTCCGTTCAACCGCGACATATATCAGGGCAATGAATACGCCGGCGTTGTCACAGGACTGGCATGGACAAGTGTCGGAGGTGAGATTCTTTTCATTGAGACAAGCCTCAGCAAGGGCAAGGGAGGCAAACTCACGCTGACAGGAAACCTTGGAGATGTAATGAAAGAGTCGGCAATGCTGGCACTGGAATATGTAAAGGCACATGCCGATGACCTGAACATCGACTACCGCATATTCGACAACTGGAACATACACATACATGTGCCGGAGGGTGCCACGCCAAAAGACGGTCCCTCTGCAGGCATTACTATTGCCACGTCGATTGCATCCGCAATAACACAGCGCAAGGTCCGCAGGAACACGGCAATGACGGGTGAGATAACCTTGCGTGGAAAAGTGCTGCCCGTAGGCGGCATTAAGGAGAAGATACTTGCTGCAAAGCGCGCAGGCATAACCGAGATATTGATGTGCAAGGACAACAAGAAGGATATAGACGAAATACCTGAAATATATCTCAAGGGCGTAAGTTTCCACTATGTGGAGAATGTGGCGGATGTATGGAACTTTGCACTCACGGACGAGAAGGTAAAGAATGCCGTTACATTTGAAATAGAAGAAAAGGAACAGAAACAGTAATCAATGAAATTCGAGCTACAACATACCGACAACGCAAGCGATGCCCGCACAGGACTTATAACGACCTGTCACGGGCAGATAAAGACGCCTATATTCATGCCGGTGGGAACATGCGGCAGCGTAAAGGGCGTCCACTTCAACGAACTGCGCGAACAGGTAAAGGCACAGATTATACTTGGCAACACGTATCACCTGTATCTGCGCCCCGGACTTGACACGCTACGGGCTGCGGGAGGACTGCATAAGTTCAATACATGGGACCGTCCGATACTGACAGACAGCGGCGGCTTTCAGGTCTTTTCGCTCACCGGCATACGCAAGCTTAAAGAGGAGGGATGCGAATTTCGCTCACACATAGACGGTTCCAAACACATCTTCACACCGGAAAACGTCATGGACACCGAACGGGTGATAGGGGCGGACATCATTATGGCATTCGATGAGTGTCCTCCGGGAGACAGCGACTATCAATATGCCAAAAGAAGTCTCGGACTAACGGAGAGATGGCTCGACCGCTGTATAAAGCGTTTCAATGAAACAGAGCCGTTATACGGATACAGCCAAAGCCTTTTCCCGATAGTTCAGGGATGTACTTACAAGGATTTAAGACGCGAGGCGGCAAAATTCGTTGCAGACAAAGGAGCAGACGGAAACGCTATCGGAGGACTTGCCGTAGGCGAACCGACAGAGGTGATGTATGAGATGATAGAGGTGGTCAATGACATACTGCCTAAAGACAAGCCGCGTTATCTTATGGGGGTGGGCACTCCGCAGAACATCCTTGAAGCGATAGAGAGAGGCGTAGACATGTTCGACTGCGTTATGCCTACGAGAAACGGACGCAATGCCATGCTCTTCACATACAACGGCACAATGAACATGCGCAACAAGAAATGGGAAAACGACTTCTCTCCTGTTGATCCGGACGGATGCGAGACGGATATCATATATACAAAGGCTTATCTTCACCATCTGTTCAAGGCACAGGAGCTGCTTGCCATGCAGATTGCCAGCATACACAACCTTGCCTTCTATCTGCGGCTGGTGACTGATGCAAGACACCATATAGAACAAGGTGACTTTGTCACATGGAAAAGGTCTGTTGTAGAACAGCTCGGAAAAAGAATATAGTATAAACGGACTATGAATATCAGGACGATAATAAACAGAGGCAAAAAGAATGAGGCATACAGGAAAACGGCAGAACTTGCCGGACGGTTGGGCAGCAGGCTCGGCTGGCTGGGATATGCCAATCCAAAAAGGTATATAAAGTTGCTCGACCTGTATATAATCAAGAAGTTTATCGGTACTTACTTTTATTCCATAGCCTTGATTATCTCTATATCCATCGTCTTTGACATCAACGAAAATCTGGCAAAGTTCACACAGTATCATGCGCCGCTCAAAGCAATCGTATTCGACTACTACATGAACTTCGTACCTTACTTCGCCAATCTGTTCAGTCCGCTGTTCGTATTCATTGCCGTAATATTCTTTACATCAAAACTTGCAGGAAACTCCGAGATAATATCAATGCTCGCTGCCGGTGTAAGCTTCAAAAGACTGATGCGTCCGTACATGATTTCGGCTGCAATCATATCTATAATGACATATTACCTCGGCTCATACATCATACCGAAAGGAACAATAGTAAGACAGAACTTTGAAACGATGTATAAGAACAAGAAAAAGAACACATCGGCAGAGAATGTGCAACTGCAGGTAGGCAAAGGTGTCATTGCATATATACAGCACTACGACAACAACCGGAAAAAGGGATATGGCTTTTGCCTCGACAAGTTTGAGAACAAAAAGCTTGTAAGTCACATGACGGCTTCCGAAATACAATACGACACAATATCTGATGCAAAATACCACTGGAAAGCCATAGGCTGGAGGATACGACAGCTCAAAGGCCTCAGGGAGCATATTACAAGCGGAGCATCCAAAGACACCGTGATTATGATGGAGCCTACGGACCTCGTGTTCTCCAAGGGACAGCAGGAAACATTCACAAGTCCGCAGTTGCAAGAGTACATAGGCAAGCAGATAGACCGCGGCTCAAGCAACGTTGTACAATATGAGGTTGAATATCACAAGCGCATAGCCATGTCTTTCGCATCGTTCATCCTTACAACCATAGGACTGGCGTTGTCGTCACGAAAGCGCAAGGGGGGAATGGGACTGTATCTCGGTATCGGACTTGCACTCAGCTTCGGATATATCCTGTTGCAGACAGTGTCGGCAACATTTGCGATAAATGCCAATACCCCGCCTGTGCTGGCAGCATGGATACCTAATATTATTTTTACATTTGTGGCATATTACTGCTACAGAAAAGCACCTAACTAAAATATGGATTTCTACGATTTAGATTTAAATGACAATACACTGGATGCACTCGATGACATGAATTTCACCACGTGCACACCTATACAGGAGAAATGTATCCCCGCAATACTTGACAGAAAGGACGTGCTCGGAGTGGCACAGACCGGCACAGGAAAGACGGCTGCATATCTTCTGCCGATATTAAGCATACTCGATGACGGCGGTTTTCCACAAGATGCAATCAACTGTGTCATAATGAGTCCTACACGAGAGCTTGCACAACAGATAGACCAGGCTATGCAGGGCTTCTCTTATTACATGCCTTCGATAAACAGCGTTGCCGTATATGGCGGCAATGACGGCAACAGATATAATCAGGAACTAAAAGGAATGCAGCTCGGTGCCGACGTGATAATAGCAACGCCAGGACGCCTGCTAAGCCATATAACCATGGGAAACGTTGACTTCAGCAAGGTGTCTTTCTTCGTTCTTGACGAAGCAGACAGAATGCTGGACATGGGCTTCTCGGAAGATATCATGGCTATTGCGAAACTGTTGCCGGAGACTTGCCAGACGATAATGTTCTCTGCAACGATGCCGGACAAGATAGAGCATCTTGCCAAAAGCATACTTAAAAATCCTGCCATAATAAAGATTGCAGTGAACAAGCCGGCGGAGAAAATAAAACAAACGGCATACGTATGCCATGACAACCAGAAACCGAGGATATTAAGAGACATATTCGGAAAAGAAAAATTAAGCCGTGTAATAATATTCTCTTCGTCAAAGATAAAGGTAAAGGAAATTAACAGGACGCTGAAACAAAGCGGCATAAACAGCGACGAGATGCACTCTGACCTTGAACAGAGCCAGCGCGATGACGTGATGTACCGCTTCAAGAGCGGACAGGTGGACGTTCTCGTTGCAACGGACATTGTATCAAGAGGAATAGACATCGACGATATATCAATGGTGATAAACTATGATGTACCGCATGATGTGGAAGACTATGTGCACCGCATAGGGCGAACGGCACGGGCTGACCGCGACGGAAGGGCAATAACACTCATAAGGGGTAAGGAAATCGGGGCTTTCATGAACATTGAGAAGTTCATAGGACGCACCGTGGAAAAGATACCGTTGCCTCAAGGCATAGGCGAAGCACCGGAATACAAAGTTTACACAAGGAATGAAGGCAGAAAGCGCAAGCCATATAACAAGCAAAAGAAACAAGGATATAAAAAGAGAAGCGGAAAAAGGTCTGAACGTAAAAAGACAAGCACATAGAACACAAAATAAAGCCGGTAATTTATAAATTCAACATCCGTTATCTTGCCATACAGCAAGTGACATCGATTATAAATTACCGGCTTCATATACCGCATAAGTCAACATGAACTTATCCGTCATACTATAATGTATGTCAAGGGAAACACGGTGCTTAAGGTTCTCCGCATTAACGACACCGGTATCTCCCGTTAACTCACACGGTGAAATACGGATATCATGAGAACCAAGCTTATCGGCAGAAAACAGTTTATAGACAGTCTCTTTTGCACACCAACACAGCAACTGCCCATGCAGAGACACGGCATTCTCATCATTCCGAAGAAACTTTGAGGCAACACGCCCCACCCTTTCACTGACATATTCTATATCAACAGCAACGCACCGTGTGGGAGAAACGATTACGGCTACATATCCACGCGTATGACTTATACTTATTTCCGAACCGTTTGAAAGAAGAGGCTTGCCGTTTCCGTCATGAAATATCTGCACGCCATCGCCCTCCATTTGAAACAATAACGCCCGAACCGCAAGATACTCGGTACAACGTGCTTCTGACCGGAACGCATCCGTTACATGCTTATGGACAAGCAAATGCGGATATAAGTCAAAGAAAACGGACGGAGTTTCAGTTACATGCCACAATCCGAGACGAACACCGGGGGCTATTTCTTCAATCTTTATCAGCGGCATTGTCTTCCCCGTTTCCGTCTTTCCTGTCACCAACAACAACTTTCACACCGGATATGCGGCGCTCATCCATGTCCTGAATTTCAAAAGAATAGTTCTTATACTCAAGTTTTTCATTCATAACAGGGAAATCACCCTTGAGTTCAAGTAACAGTCCTGCAACGGTATCTGCATCTCCCTCTATTTCTTCAAACTCGTCACTGTCAACATTGAGTATCCTGTAAAAATCACTAAGAAGTGTCTTTCCTTCAAATATATAAGTATTATGCCCTATACGCTTGTAGGTTTTCTCATCATCATCATATTCATCATTTATCTCACCAACAATTTCTTCGAGAATATCTTCAAGTGTTACAATGCCGCTCGTCCCTCCGAATTCGTCGACAACAATGGCAATGTGCACCTTTCCTTTCTGAAACTCACGGAGAAGATCGTCAATCTTCTTTGTGTCCGGAACAAAATATGGCGGACGTATAAGGCTCTGCCAACGGAAATTGGCAGGCTTGTTTATATGCAACAACAAGTCCTTGATATAAAGCACTCCACGGATATTGTCCGTATTATCCTGATAAACGGGAATACGGCTGTAATTGTTTTCCACAATACATTTAAGAACGTCTGCAAACGAACTTTTTATATTAAGGTCTACTATATCCTGACGGCTTGTCATTATTTCCTTTACGGTCTCTGCACCAAAGCGCACAATGCCTTTAAGCATGTTGCGCTCATCCTTTATGTCGTTTTTGTCTGTCAGTTCAAGTGCCTGTCCCAGCTCGTCAACGCTCAAGACATGATTGTCCTTTGCAAAAATCTTCTCGGCAAGTACACCGCTCTTTATGAGAACAGTCCCCAAAGGCCAGAACAACTTGCGGAAAAACAGTATGCCGCCGATCGTACGCCTGCAGAACTTCAGCGAAGACTGCCGTGCAAATATCTTCGGCATAATCTCACCAAAAAGAAGAAGGAAGAAAGTAAGCAGCACCGTTATACATACGAACTGCAGCCAATAGGCGTTTCCGAAATCAATAATCTTGCCGAAGATATAGTTGCATATCATGATTATCATGACATTGACAAAATTATTTGTTATAAGAATAGTCGCCAAGGTCCGCTCGCTGTCGCTACGCAACAGTTCTATGTTCTTGTCACTTTGATTATGTTCCGGTGATAATTCATTTAAATCGGAAGGTGCCAGACTGAAAAAAGCTATTTCTGACCCGCTGGCAAAGCCTGAAACAAGAAGCAGGAATACTGCAAGTAATGAAGCAATGACAACTCCCGTGTCGGGAGCATTAAAATGTACTTCCGACAAAGTCGTGCCTAAATACGATATTATGTCCAAAACCATTATTTATTTCAAATATCACCTGACATCAGAATGGCAGATCCGTTGTTGTGCTATCCTGCTTTACCGGAGCATCTGCCGGCTGTCCGGCAGGCGATGATACAGCAGTCTGTTTAGGAGTGAGCATCTCCATATTCTCGGCAAGTATCTCCGTGACATAGCGCCGCATGCCCTTTTGGTCGTCATAGCTTCTGTAACGTATACGTCCCTCTATGTACAGCTTGTCACCTTTATGAATATATTTCTCGGCAACTTTTGCCAGTCCGCGATACAACACAATGTTATGCCAGTCTGTACGGTCGGGCACCTGTGTACCGTTTTGCAGAGTATACCCGCGCTCCGTGGTGGCAAGAGGAAAGCTTGCAACCGCCTGATCCTGCTCATAATAGCGCACATCAGGCTCTTTTCCTACATTTCCTATAAACAGAACCTTATTCATAAAATTATTTCCAAAGTCCTAAATACTTGAACTTGAAGTTCTTTCCCTTTGCCGACGGAAACTGGCTTCTGGCGTCGACCCTGCTTCTGAGATGTTCTACTATACGGTTGTAGCAGTCCAATCCCGAGTGTGCCTTGCAATTGGCAACAAAGTGCGTGTCGCGATATTCATGCTTGCCTGTACCCGGTATCATAACCACACGCTTAAAGTCGAGTGTTCCCTCATACCATCCCGGACGTTCCTCCCCAAGACGCAGCAAAGACGTTGGCATGCCTTCCCTTGCTTCGCTCTGTACAGCCGCCCCCGGTGAGCGCAAAGCCTTTTTCTGCTTGAAGTCGAGCATCGTCGCAGCCTCGGTCTTTATCACAATAAAATAAACACGAGGACGAATTTTATAGCGCTTTGGGAAATAGACATCGCTTGCAACGTATGAACGTATATCAGCTTCCAACTCAGGGTTCATCCCTATTTCCTGTATAGAACTTAAAAAGAATATGGCATCATCGACATTATTTACTAATGTCTCTCTATCAAAATATCTTAAGTATAAATTCATTGATTTGTATTTTTCCTGTTCCTAAAAACCGAGCGGAAAACGGGACTCGAACCCGCGACCCCAACCTTGGCAAGGTTGTGCTCT